>Ga0209154_1000537_pt1 | contig 25017 bp, 25 predicted proteins | sample GraSoiAngelo_121_FD_185878 | JGI IMG/M metagenome (GOLD analysis project Ga0209154, IMG submission 185878) | Grasslands soil microbial communities from the Angelo Coastal Reserve, California, USA - 14_0919_12_20cm (SPAdes) (version 2) | ecosystem: Environmental > Terrestrial > Soil > Grasslands ... | reverse complement strand
TGATCTTTTTCGTAGTCGGAGGATTCGTCGCATCTCGTCTTGTCAACAAGTTCGGCGCCAAGAAGATCCTCCTAGTATCAAGCGGCCTTGTCGCGATAGGAACCCTCCTCCTGACCCCGATGTCGCCCAACGGCAACCCGTTCATCCTGATGCCCGGACTGCTTATCTGGGCTCTCGGAGCGAGCATCGGTTTCCCAGCGATCAACATAGCCGCGGTTGCAGGGACAAAGCCGGGCGAAGAGGGATTGGCGTCGGGTGTAGTCAATACTTCTTCAAGAATGGGATTCCCGATCGGACTCGCAATACTTCTCACCGTGGCGGGAGCCTTCGATCCGCCTTCAGCAGGCACTCCTTCGGCGGCCGGGATAGTTGCAGGATTTCAAGTAGCAGTCATAACAGCATCTCTCATCGCAGTCTTGGGATTCCTGATAGCTCTACGCCTCAAAGACGTGAAACCGGCGTGGGCGTCCGGGAACTGGAAGCCCAACGAGGTAGCCGCGCAATAGGAGAATGCTAACCGTGCCAATCAAGACCCGAAGATCCCCTCACGCCTGGGAAAACATGAACCCCGGAGCTAAATTCACCTACACATTCACTGCCCCGGGAACTTACACCTACACCTGCGTCACCCACTCTTGGATGAGAGGAACCGCGATCATGGTGGCGTCCTAGACCAGGAGCAATTTGAAGAGCTCGAAGATTCTCATGTCAAAGCCATCAAGCAGTATGAAAATAATTGTCTCAAAAGACGGGCCGTATCTCGTCTCAGGAAACATTCCACTAAGAGTCCAAGTCATAACTCCCAACAGCGACGGCTTCTCGTGGGAATGGAAAGATGGAGAAACGTTCCAAGCCGGAAAGGAGTACAATCTCTGTCGATGTGGCCAGTCTAGGAACAAGCCGTTCTGCGACAACAGTCACCTGAGAGTCAAGTTCGACGGAAAAGAAACAGCGACAAGGCGACCCTACGTAAGGCAGGCAGAAGTGTTTGACGGACCTACGCTGAGGCTTAGCGACGCAGAAGACCTCTGCGCCTTCGCACGATTCTGCGACGCTGGAGGAAGAATCTGGGGACTAACAGGACAAACAGACAGTCCCGATGCCAAGAAGCTGGTCATTAGAGAGGCAAACCATTGCCCAGGCGGCCGACTAGTCGTCCACGACAAGAAGACAGGCAACGTTGTCGAGAACCATCTAGACCCAGCGATTGGAGTGGTTGAGGATCCAGCACTTGGAGTCAGCGGACCACTCTGGGTCCAAGGCGGCATACCTATAGAATCGGCCGACGGCACACCGTACGAGAACAGGAACAGAGTGACACTCTGCCGCTGTGGTGTCTCAATCAACAAGCCGTTCTGCAATGGAAGCCATGCCAGCATCAAGTTCAGAGACGGGCTACTTGAGCATGGCGAATAGGATTGGTGAATAATTAGTGCAAGCTGCTGTTCTCACGACCTACGGCCCTCCAAGCGTTCTCGAATGGACGCAAGTTCCCACGCCGGAGCCGTCTGAGAGACAGATCCGTATCAAAGTCCGTGTGTCAGGCGTAAGCCCGTCGGACTTGAAAATCCGGCGAGGCGACCTCAAGGCGGTCTTCCCTCTCACCCAGCCCGCAATCCTCGGGTTCGAGACTGCTGGGACTGTTGACGCCATCGGTAGTAAAGTCAGCAACGTCGTGGTTGGAGATGACGTTGTTGCTTTGCTGCCATCACTCGGCGGATACGGCGAGTACGTCCTCGCCGCTAGCTGGACTCCCAAGCCACCTCAGGTGAGCTGGAACGACGCCGGCGCGCTGCCTACGTCGGTTGAGGCTGCTGTCGGAGTGCTACGCCAGCTCAAGGCAGCAAAGGGCGAGACTCTCCTGATTTTGGGCGCGGGTGGATCGGTAGGAATCATTGCTACGCAGCTTGCGGTTCGACAGGGGCTCAAAGTAATCGGAGCTATTGGAACGCAAGACGAAGAACTCATCCGAGAGCTCGGGGCCACACCAGTCCCTTACGGTAGTAACCTGCTCTCCAACGTGCGCAGAATAACCAATCGAGTCGATGCGACCTTCGATGCAGCGGGCAAAGGTGGACTTCAAGACGCGATCACGCTCACTGGCGGTACCGATCGTGTGATCACGCTTGCTGACGAGCACGCAGTTCAGCTTGGCGTCCGGTTCTCGGTCGGGACACCCGACCGGGCCCCTGACGCTGTGGAGATTGGTATGAAGCTTCTAACCTCCGGTCAACTACGCCTGCGATCGCACCAGTCCTTGCTACTCTCAGCGGCAGCGGAAGCCCATCGGCTCCTTGAGGAAGGAAAAGTTCACCACAAGCTGCTACTCACGACTGGGCTCACCACTCGTTGAGGAGGATCATGGTAAGTCCGAGGCGGTTCAGTCAGTCCAGTCAGGTGATTACAGCTACCTGATGTTAAACCGGCGGGGGGTCTTACCAGGACTGACTCCTAGATTGTCAAGCTCAGAACTCCATCTCTGAGCGTGGTATAAGGAATATGAGCTAGTGGAATGTTTTCAATCACAGAATGTCCCTACTCGAGTCTAGGGTAGTCAAACCGGACAAAACTGTAAACCGATCCTTTAGGATAAGCGAAAAGGCGTACAAAGCGCTAGAAGAAGGCGCAGCCAAAGGAAAAATCAGTCTGAACACCTTCGTAAACCAGCTTTTCCTAAATTATGCCGAATTCGATCGGTATGCCAGTAAGGTTCAACCCCTCGACCTACCTAGCCCTCTGCTCAGGCTGATTCTCGATGCCGTCCCAGAAGAGAAGATCATGACCGTTGCGAAGGCCTGGGCAAATAACGTCCTAACCAAGCAGCAAGTTCTTGAGATGTCCGGCTCATTTTCTCGCGAAGGAGTGATTCAAACGATGAAGAAGGTTGCAAACCATGCCAGGTTTGAGTACAGCGACGTAGTCGACCACAAGGGGAAGAGAACCTTTACGATCATTCACCCCCTCGGTCGCAACTATTCACTATTCACTGCTATCTTCATGAAAACAGTCCTGGAACCATTAGGATCAGGCCCAATCAATCACCTCGTAAGCGATGAATCGGTCATGCTCGATTTGCCGAATTAATTCTCTTTTGAGTAACCGGCTTCTCGGTAATACCTCATTTTGCATATGACTTTACTTCTCTACGTATACTTTCGAAACTGATCTTTTCTGGATCGTACTCGACGTAAAACATGTGCGTCACATGATTGGTTTCGACCTTTAACACTCCATCCAGCTTGGCAATTGCGGCCCTTGCTTCTTCCATGCGACGCCACTCGTCCCGAAATTGATTTCCGTTCCCAAAGCGAATAGTACCGCTTGCCACCTTCTCCTCCATTGTCTTCTTTCCGCCACAACTCGGTGGAGTTCGTACTATATCACTGGCCGGTATTTTTTGCAGTCAACAGCAATACCTCACTGTCTCTGTTTCATCCTTTCCTGATTACACTTAACTGCAGATTGATGCAAGAAACACGTCCTCACTAAATACTCGTGACTCTCTATGGACGGCTATGAGCAAAACGAGAACAAGAATAATGCCTCTAGCATTCTCATCAGCTACACTCCTCATAGCGGCATCTCTACTCTTTACTGCGATTCCATTGGCGAACGCATCAACATCTACGACCGTGAATGGCAGATTATCTCAGGGTTCTCTTCAGATTCTAAACACACGCGTCGAAAACAGCGGCAACACAATCATACAGGTAAACCGGACCGATATGCTAACAGGCGGCATAGTCGGAACCTGCGTAGATACCATACCCACCACAGTAATAATCCACGCGGATGGCTCGGGGAATATCCACGGGAAGTGTCAGGGCAGAGCCACGCTTCTTGGCAGAACAGGAACCTATGTCGAGGCCTTTTCAGCGACCTTCCAAGCTAACGGGGTAGTGGTAGGCCATGCCTCTCTTGGCGACGGAGCCGGCGGCCTGATAGGTATGCATGGTGTGCAGAGCAATTCTAGTAGTCCAGATGGCAAAACAACATTCTACTCAGCGCAAGTTCACTTCGAGGAATCATAGAAGGAGCGGAAGAAGACAATGAGCACAACTGAAACTATCAGATTGCCCGACTACGCACCCATCCCGCAATCGGCGATGGGCCCCACACTCAACAAGTACGGCTACTACGTCGGCCGCGTCGAACGGAACCTCTACTACATCACAGACGGCATATACCAGTCAGCGTTCCTGACAACATCAGACGGAGTCGTCCTTTTCGACGCACCGCCCACGATCGGCCATAACATCCAGCGGGCCGTCGACGAAATCGCAGCGGCGAACCACGTGAGCAATAAGGTCAGCTACCTCATCTACTCGCACCACCACGCGGACCACGCAGGGGCTTCGTCCCTCTTCGACAAGAGCGTGACACGCATCGGCAATGAAGAAACGCGGCGGCTGTTACTACGCGATAATGATCCTGCGCGGCCTCCGAACGAGGAAACGTTTCAGGACAAACGTACGCTCAAGATCGGGGGCGAACGTATCGACCTTGCATGGGACGGCGCCAACCACACCCCAGACAACACCTTCATCCACCTGCCCGATCACAACACGCTGATGCTCATCGATATCGTGAATCCGGGCTGGGCGCCAATCTACCTCTCCAACCTAACCGAAGACATCCCTGGCTACCTTGAGGCGCCTGCGAAAGCGCTGACATACTCGTGGAAGCACTACATCGGCGGTCACAATGGCCGGATTGGCACACGAGACGACATAACGCTTCACCAACAGTACATGGCCGACATAGTTGAGAGCTCCCGGAAGGCGATCCTCAGCGTCGATGCGACACCCTACTTCGTAAAGTACGTCCAAAACTCATGGGCGGGACTCAAAGGTCTCTTAGACGAGATAGCGCGGACCGCAGCGAAGCCTGTGATCGAAAAGTACACCGGCAAGCTCGCCGCCGCAGACGTCTTCACCGAGAGCACCACTTTCCAGGTGATGCAGTCGATCCGTCTCGATCTCGGACACGGCTCGTATGTGCACCCATGAATACGACCTGCTCTCCCACCTTTTTTTCGCACCGCAGGAATGAAGCCGCAAGGGTGCGTCGCTCCGGTCCTGAAGGCCCAGAAAGGATCAAGGCCTCTGGTTATATGGCCGGGGTCCTGACAAGTTGAGAAAAGAGATATCGAAAATTTTTGTAGTGATTGGCGACGCTCTGGCTATTTTCGAACACTCCACTGGAAAGTGGCATGTCGTAGAGGAGCTGCAAGGCAAGGACCCCCAAGTTGTTGCACTAGACCCATCTAGACCTACCAGAATGTACTGTGGAACGTTTGGGAAGGGCCTCTGGGTCTCAGACGATCTCGGAGAGAACTGGAAGAATAACAAGAATTTCGCGCCGACACCCTCAGCAGGTATCACCTCTCTCGGAGCGAGTCCCAAGAGCATCTATGTCGGAACTGAGCCCAGCAAGATCTACAGGTCAAACGACGGTGGCGAAACCTGGAATCACATGTCTGAGCTTGAGCATCTGCCATCGTCGAACAGTTGGAGCTTTCCTCCTAGACCAGACACGAGTCACGTCCGGACGATTTTGTGCGATCCGGTGAAGGAGGAGATGGTCTACGCGGCAATAGAGGCCGGGGCTCTAGTCCGCAGCTTCGACGGCGGTGCCCACTGGAAAGACAGAGTAGAGGGAGGACCGTTCGACACGCACAATTTGGCAGCGAGTCGCAGTGGACCTGGCAAACTTTACTCCTCAGCAGGTGATGGGTATTTCGAAAGTAGCGATTACGGGGAGACCTGGCGGCGGAAAATGCGCGGGTTGGCTCAACGCTACATGTATGGCGTCGCAGTTCATCCCAATGACCCTGACACTGTGCTGGTCTCCTGTTCACCCGCTCCATGGAACGCCTACAATTCGGCCAATGCGGAATCGCACATTTATCGAAAATCGAAAGGAGAGGAGAGTTGGGTCGAGACTACAGATGGACTGCCAAATCCGCGGGGGACCACAGCCAGCTTCCTTATTCCCAGCGAGGACTCCCTCGGGGAATTCTACGCCTGCAATAACAGAGGGATCTTCAGCTCTCAAGATTCGGGACGATCATGGAGAGACCTCGAAGTTCCTTGGAAACAGTCATTCAAGTCGCAGCCCGTAAGACATGCTGCATTGAGCCCGTCCTAACCTATCGCGGCGAATAGGCAAGGGATCCTGGATGGGGAGCGAAGTCTTTGAAATGAAAGTGGTCGAGTCGCGCCAGATCACCCCTTCGATTCACAAGATACTTCTGAAAAAACCTGACACTTTCAAATTCCTTCCCGTCCAATTCACGTTTCTTTCACTGCTAACTGAGGAAGGAATGATGGACACCCGGCCGATGTCGATTGCGACTTCGCCCACCCGGCCGAATCTCGAATACGCCGTAAGGCTGTCCGACTCTTTCTACAAGAAGGCATTTGCCTCACTCAAACCTGGAGACAACGTAACGGTGCAGGGGCCATACGGAGATTTCATCCTGGATCAAAAACGCCCAGCTGTACTCGTCGCAGGAGGAATCGGAATTACTCCCCTGAAAGGAATGGCAGAGTATGCGGCAGACAGAAAATTACAGATCCCAATGCGTTTGCTGTACAGCAACCGCGCACCAGACGAAATCGCATACAGACCTGAGCTGGAGGAACTCGCACAGCACAATCCAAAATTCACTGTGTTTCACACCCTAACAGGCGAGAACGTCTCAAAGGATTGGGAGGGATTACGGGGAAGAATCGACAGAGAACATCTTCTCAAAGCAAGCGAGGGACTCGAAAGACCCAGCTACTATCTTTGCGGCACCCCCGGAATGGTCTCAGCTTGCTTTGACCTACTTCATCGTATGGATGTGTCAGAGGAAGACATGAACTATGAGGTCTTTCGTGGCTATTGAAGCTAGATCTGATATTGCTGGCTCAAAAAATTCGTGATGAGCTACGGACGACCCGGTCTCTCGTGATTTCTTGAATTTCTCGTGTCTTGATTCAGAGATAGGCGATTTTTCACCATAGACAACCGGGTTTCTTGGCTACACTTCACTTCAGATTGATGCAAAAAACACGTCTTCTGTAAATACTGGTGGTTCTCATTAGCGAGTCCACTAAGGTCGAATAAAATTTGTCCGTTCCCTCTATATCCGCCAGAAGTCTCAGTATCTCCTACCGCAAATTTGGTGCGATTCTGCTCGGAGTCGGTCTCCTGTGCGCTCTCTTTGGCTACTCACTTGCGAGCATCTTAGTCCAGCCTCAAAACACGGCATCCCTAAACAACAATGCGTGGACAGCGGCAGCTCCTATGAATGTGGCTAGATCTTTCTCCGCTTTTGCGACGCTTCCTAATGGCAGTCTGCTCGTCGCCGGAGCATTCGCCGGTGCTGTTGCCAACTCCTCACTTTCATCGGCCGAACTCTACAACCCGAATACCAACAAGTGGACAATCATAGCACCCATGCACGTGGGACGAGCTGGAGCGCTGGCCGTTACTCTCAACAACGGAAAGGTTCTCGTTACAGGCGGGCTTGGAAACAGGGGAGTTCTTACAAGCTGTGAACTCTACGATCCCGTTACAAACACTTGGACGATGACCGGCAACATGAGTCAGCCCCGGTTCGACCAACAAATCGTCCTGCTCAACAGTGGCAAGGTGTTTGTTGTCGGCGGCGATTTCGGCGGAGCCGAGAACAATGTCACTGAAACATATGATCCATCCAGTGGAGCTTGGACGACAAGCGCGCCTCAACCTCTAGCTCGGGCTGACATGATTGCGGTGAAGCTTCCCAACGGCAACGTGCTAGTAGCCGGCGGCCACACGTCTAAGGTAGAGACTCTGCTTTCTGAAATCTACAATCCAACCGCCAATAATTGGACCCAGACGGGATCGTTGAACACGCCACACGGTGACGCTGGCGGCGTACTATTGCAGAACAATAACGTGCTCATCGCCGGAGGCTACACAACCTACAACGACGCAGACCAGACGATACAGTATCTGTACACGTCGGAAATATTCAACGCAACAAGTGGGTCTTGGAAGATGACTGGAGACATGAACCTACCGAGAGGAGAAATCAGTCTGAACATCGTTCTTCTCAACAATGGCCAAGTACTGGTTCCAGGAGGGAACTACCAGCCAGAAAAGGGGCAGTCTTCTTCAGAACTTTACAACCCGGCTTCGGGGACCTGGTCTCTAGCCGGGAACATGTCTGTGCCCCATGGTGAAGGAGCAATGTCGGTTCTGCTTGGCACCGGGAAAGCATTAGCATTCGGAGGCCTACTACCTCACACCTGCACTTACTGCGGCAGCGGCGTAACCGGACAAGATCTAGCAACGACCGTCGCCGACCTCTACACTCCGACCTCTACGACAGGAAGTTCGTCCACCAGTTCAGGCGCCTCTGGGGTCCAAGTCATAATGCCGGCTGGAGTAGGCGGCAATCAATCATTGAACTTCCAACTTGCTCACATCAGAGTAGTAATCGGATTGAACAATACGGTCTCCTGGATTAACGATGACACCACCCCTCACACAGTCACTTCAACGACCGTGCCCTCTGGGGCAGCGAGCTTTGACTCAGGAAACATGAACGCCGGGGCCAAATTCAGTCATACGTTCACCGTGGCAGGGACCTACACGTACTACTGCCAGTACCACTCTTGGATGCAAGGAACCGTCATCGTCGAGGCCTCGTAGACAGCGGCCGAGTCCTAGACCTGCCGAAGCCGACTAGAACCCTAAGCCAGTGTTTTCCCCCGGCCGTCACTTTCTTCTCAAGCCCAAGTACCCCCAGGAGAACCAAGAGAACAAGGAGGATTACAGTCTGTTAATTTCCCTAGAATAAACCGGGGTTCTGTGTCGCGAGACTCATACGCATACCCAATTTTTCCAGAGCGTCGTTAGCTCAGCGGATCTTAGCACAGATCGCTCAACCAGTCCGTATAACCGATCGCTAGTCTCTCGCAGACCTTTACACCGTCATGGCCCCTCAGCCGTTCTCAAGGCGTTTCCAAGGGGACAATCAGGTCGATGACCCCGGCTATCCGCAATCATGGAGAGACAAGATTGAAACCAGCGACCCTCCTTCACGAAAATCTTCCACAACGCGAGTCTTGTGCCGCGAGGAGCAACAACTTTTCACATTTCCCGGTTGGTAACGGGTTTGGTAACCGTAAATGGTAACAGACGGGCTGACAACAGCGAGAACGCAGAGAGAACACACGGCTCAACCCTACGGTCCGGATGGAAACTATTCCACGACACACCCAAACAAAACTATCAACACGCCGCAACAACCCGAGAGAGAACACGGCAGGACAGCCGGGATACTACGAACCCAACACCATGATCCTCGACCACCTCGCATTCTCATCCAAACTGTGCGAGAGCCGTCGTAGCTCTGGGAGGGCCTTCACATGCGTTTTCAGACGATCTTTTGATCTGAAGTTATTCAGATCGACCGCTGTTTTCGTCCATGCCGCAAATCCTGGTAATCTTAGTCGCAAAGTCTGTTGCTTCAGCTACTACAAAGTTCGAATTGTCAGGACTTTCGAGTATCCGCCCTTTGGATCTACCTCTAACCCCACGCTTAGTGACTGAAAACTTCGGTTGCGACAACTTCATCGCGACTTGAGCCCTTCGCCTTTCGAAACCCTCGCTGGTCTTGGTCTCAATGACGCCTATCTTGAGCAGAGGGTCCATCAATTCCCTTGAAACAGGATCCGCATAATCATAAACCAGATTTGGCAAAGGGCCTTGGACCCCGTTCAATTCGAAGTATCTCCGAGCATAATCGAACCCAGAGTATGAGAAAACGTACTTTCGGATGCCGATGCTAAGATAGCGAAACTTCTCTCGTTGAGCCTGCTTAGTCTCCTCCAAGAACTCAAGGGGGATCTTTTCATCGAAATATCTGCTCAGCTTGTTGGAAAGGTCTTTGGCGCTTTCGAAGGGCAGGTAGAACGTCGCCCAGTTCTTGTAGATTCGTCCAAATTCTGACATTGAGGAATACTCTAGGTGGTATTGATCGATTCCATTAGTGCGCGGAACTATGTTCAGTTGGAGCAGCGGAGTGTCCAAGGATTCATCAACCACTACCTCCATCTCTGGCTTTTCAGCGGGTATGATCGGTTGGGTCTCGCGCCCCGTGTCCTTCCATCTTAGCTGCTCGTATGTCGACCCGAAGTATCTTGGGTGAATGACATTATTCCTCTTTCTTTCTGGAATTCCCCCAGTGCTTTCGCAATTGTCAGTGTAGACGAGAGGAAGCTTCTTGCTTCCTAGTCCACTGGACCCGAGTCCATGCTCCTTGAAGTAAGTGTAGAGATCGTCGTCCCAGGGAAAGAAGATCTGCAGCGTGTCGAGAACGTAGCCCCCCAGGACCTTCATACACGGGTCCTAACGACTACAGTCGCTCTTTGAGCTTAACTATCTAGAGAAAGGTTATGCATGAGAAGCAAGCCATGCTAGTGGCAGGAATCTGTTGAGTCAGGACACCGCCTCGAAGAAAGGCTCTCCGGGTCTGAAGATTTTTTTCGGAGATATCAGAAAGATGACCCGCGATGAGGTGGCTGATGGAGTAGTCGCGCTGATTGTGACATCGCCGCCTTACTACAATGCTCCGTTTGACTATCCGGACCTATTCTCCAGTTACGATGAGTATCTTGATCTGATCAGAGCCTTCGCTTCGCTGAGCAAGAGAGTGCTAGGGAAGGGAAGGATCTGCGCAATTGTCACCGACGATATGCTTGTGCGCGAGGGAGAAAGTGGGCGAGGGAAGAAATACCCGATCGTCGCAGACACTACCAGGATTTTCGTCGAAGAGGGTCTCCAGTATCGCGACAAGATTACCTGGGTGAAGCCCGCTGGCTACACTAGGATTAGTCGAAGAAGCGGCGTCGTTCTTCAACATCCATATCCGATGTATTTCTACCCCGACAACATACAGGAATCCATTCTCCTCTTTCAGAATGGCGAATTCGATTACGGGCACTTGAAAGATCTGCCTCCGGAGGTCTTGGAATCTTCCAAGATAGACACGCTGAGACTGAATTCAGAGAACTGGACATTGAGCGTCTGGAACATAACGAACGTTCTCCCTAAAGCGGGCCGAGTTGAGGAGGGAGTCGCTGCCTTCCCCGACGAGATTCCTAACAGACTCATCAAGCTCTTCACATTCGCAGGAGAGACAGTGTTCGACCCATTCCTTGGGTCCGCAACGACCCTAAAGGTTGCTCGTGAACTTGGAAGAAGGGGAATAGGATACGAAATCGACCTTGAGCTGAGGGAAGTCATTAGGAAGAAGCTCGGGTTGGACTACGACAGGTGGACCGGAGAAGACTATTCTCTTGAGGAGCGAGCTGGAGCAAGAAATCTCCGAAAAACCCTTCAGACTAAGGTCCACCAACAGAAGAGCGTGGCAGGCTGAAGAGAGTCTGCTTATCCTGCCTTCTTTGTTTCTGGGTCAGGGTCAGGCACATTCTTGGAGGGAGCTGGAACCAAAACCGGCTCACCAGATTCATCAAAAGTCACCGCGGAGATTCCTTTCCGGCCGGAGGTGAGCTTTCTTAGTTTTTCAAGCATCAAGTCGAATTCCTTACGATAGGTTTGTTCTAGATGATCCAGGAATTCTTCGGAACGAATAATCTTAGCCAAGAGCTTGATATTCGACTCATAGGATCGTATCCCTATAACGGTGATCTGAACCATCTCCCTCAGCATCTCTCCAAGAGGCTTTTTCGTTTTTTCGTTGTTCGGAGGAGCGTAATACGCGGATTTGATCAAGTTCTTGGCGTTCATGTCCATGTCGTCGAGAGAATCCAAACTGAGACTATGCGCAAACTTATTTCGAATTTTTCCTATGGCGCTCGCAAAAGAAAGGAGATGCTCAGGGATCAGATTAAGAGCTCTTAGCAGATCAACCTTCCTTGCGAACCCCAGATCGTGGTCAAGGCTGAGTTTGTCGAAACCAGGGATAATCAATCCGAGAACCCTGTCCAAATGATACTCAACTACAATCGAGGAGAGAATTGTGAGAGATCTATCATCGGGACTTTTGGTTATTCTTTGAAGAAATTCTGGGACCTCGGCGTTCCAATCGACTTGGTGCTGTACCAAAGGCAGAGGTCTGTAAAACAGGCTCTTGCCTTTCTTCCCGTTCAGCTGCGCTAGTTCCATCGAATCAAATTCACACTCTGGAATGTGCCTCCACTTAGTTGAACTCTTTAGATTTGCTTCGACCGTTTTCCATCGGAAGCGATCGTTTTCCGACGAAAAAGACAAGGCAGTGTTGAAGAGTCTTTAGCTCCGAACTCTTTGACTAACGAGCTGGGTCCCGATTGAGCCGATTATCCGAAAGAGAAAAAGGAGATGCTACTCCTATGACCCTGCAGGAATTCGATGGGTTTCCCACGCAGGTTTATCTCGTGAAACTCATGCCAAAGTGATTCTTCCACTTCAGGTCCAGTCACAAGGATGGCAATAATCAGAATCGGAAAAACTCGGGAAGCAACAGGATTCACCTCCGAGCGGTACAAGGCTGCAATTCGACTATACCTAGAGGCAATGGGGTACGCACAACTCACTGATTCCAAGTATGAAGGGCATCTGACAGATATGATCTTTAGACCGCTCGGAAATGCACCCTGGCCTGAAGTTCGCGTGGAGTCGAAGGCATCTGAACTTAGTCTCAGTGCCCCAAATCTGGCGTCAGAGGTCAGAGCTTACTTGAAGGATTGGCTGTCACTCTCTGGTGAGTCCCGTTTCAAGTTCATGATTTTTGCGAAGAAACTGATCAATCTCTCTCGCTGGAACACGATATGGGGGGATAGCATCTCCCAATCTGAAGCACAAGACTGGCTAATCGATGATCTCGACGAAAGTTCAGCGAAGTTTTTCCTTGACCCATCCCGTACAAAGGCTATCTTCTCATTCTTTTCCGAAGCAAGCGTCGTAGAAGGAAATGACGTTGATCTTACCGATATGGCTGAGGAGAAGAAAAAGGTCAATCTATCAGCTAATGAAATCAGGCAACGGGCTCTGAGACAACTCATTCAGATGGATCAAAGGGCTCGACCAGTTCCAAAGAAATCTGAGCTCATGGGAAATCTCTTACATTTCACTCCTCCTTCATCTTATGCAGTATTAGGCGCTGGCTCTCTGTCAGCCGCAGAAATACATGAACGAATGCGGAGGCGTGACTCTCCGCCTTACCGAATTGTCGCAGCAGGCGAATTGCTCACGCTTAATGATCGAGAAGCAGACGAGGGCTTTAGCGTTCTCAATCCGACTCGTCTGAGAAGTCTAGATCTTGGCGAGCTCGATTCCACGTATCCTGGAGGTCTGGCAGAACTTACGAACTTCGCGATAGGAAAGATGCTTAGAAGAATTGGTGTGGCTTTCTTCGAAAACCGTTCGTATTTCTTGGCAGAGGACCAGGTAAAGATGCACAAGAGTCGCATCCTTGAATTGTCCTCGGGAGAGTCAATGCAGGTCGCTAAGCCTTACAGGCTGAAACGAAAGGGGGAGATTTGGGAAGACGCTGGCGAAGGTGAACTAAACTTCGTTTTTCACCAAGCGTTTAGCCTTAGATATCGGAGACTGTGGGACCAACACTTCATTGAGTTCAAGCTAGGCAAACTGTATACGAAAGATGGAAGAACAGTGATCGAAGGCGCCCGAGCCGCAAAATTGGACGCGCATTTTCGGAATCCTACATTCGATCGTTCTGAAACTCGCCAAAGGAAGCTCGAGAAACTAGCAGAGTTTGTGTTTCGAGAGAAACTCTACAAGTATCCGGCTTGGACCAGACTGTTCAGCTTCGGTGATTTTCTGAGGATTGGCACGGAGTGGACTCCGGACGCCGTGCCTCTCGACCAATCTATGATTGACGATTTTGACTTTCAAGTTGAAGGAGGGGGAAGCGATAGCCCAGATCCAACTTCTTGATGAGCCCAGACTCCTTTTCGGGAATAATCGACAATGCGCTGATCCAAAGGTAGGACTAACGAGTCATGGCCCAGCGCTGCTTGATGTAGAAGCTGGAGAAACAACAACAATTCGTGCCGGCGCTATCGGGACTTACGGCGCCTTATCACATCTAAGAGAATTCCTCGCCAAATTGTCGTACGCGATCCCTGTCAAAGGAAGTAGCCAAGGAACCCAAGCATGGAAGATGGACTTTCCCGGGTTGAGCACTCGCGGGCCTCTCGCTTTCGATATCTCTCTTGATGAGAACGTTGTTGAGCCAATATCAGAAGCTGAAGAACAAGAATCCCTGAAAGATTCTGACAGAAAGGTGAGGATAGAATTGAGCGTTAAGCTCTACGAGCAAAAATTCCAGGACCTAGTGACGTCATCTGCTTCGCTTCCTGGCATAATCTTGCTTCCTCTTTCGAAGCAACTCGTGAAGATGTGTCGCGATCCATCGCTCAAGACCGATAGAATCATTTTCGAGCACCGAACTATGGAAAAACATGGAACGTTCGCTCCAGTATTCAATTTCCATCATGCCCTAAAGGTTGTGTCTTACAAGCATCTGTTGGCATGTCAGGTTCTCCTCCCCAGCACTATGGGTTTTGCACGAGGTAAACAAGATCCTGCTACGGTTGCATGGAATTTTGCTACTGCTCTCTATTACAAAGGGACAGGAATCCCTTGGAAACTCGCAGAATTGGAAGAAACTACATGCCTTGTCGGCATCTCGTTTTACGAAGAAGTGGGAGAACAAGGCAGTTCGATGCGGGCCAGCATGGCTCATGTGTACGTTAGATCCTCTGATAGTCAAATTATCAGAGGGAAACCATTCATGTGGGAGGATCGGACTCGACAGCCTACGTTAAGCGGGACTCAAGCCAAAGAACTGCTACACGATGTAGTTGACTTATTTCGAAGGCAGAAGAGAGAGTATCCGGTTCGTATCGTGATCCATAAGACAAGCGCATTTACTGAGGACGAAATTTCGGGATTTAATGAGGCTGCAAGAGGGGTCGAATTGCTCGATTACGTTCATGTTCGTGCACATGACGGTTCGCGATTTTTCCACACAGGCAATGATTACCCTCCTGTTCGTGGGACCCTGATAGGGGAGAAGTCTCCCTATGTCATGTATACAGTAGGTTACGTTCCATGTCTAGGGACATACCAAGGAATGGGTTCTCCGGTTCCCTTGCTTCTTGATGTTGCGAGAAACGATACAACTCCCAGACAGATCGGGAACGACATCATGTCATTGACAAAAATGGACTGGAACTCGACCGATTTTTGCCAGAGTCAACCGGTTACGACTTCTGTCTCTCGCAAGGTGGGGCAAATTCTCGCAGAAATGCGTGCACGAAACATCGAACCTCCTCAACCCTACCGCTACTTCATGTGAGTAAAAGAATGCCCATTGAAGATTGCATCGGTGACATAGTGGCTCCTAGCAGTTTGGGCTCTGGTTTGGGCATCCCCCAGAGTGAACAGTTTCGTTCTCGTATCTGAGCAATAGGTGATAGATACCTCAACTTTACAGATGTCGGGTCAGCGGAGCGAGTGGCGCGAACGACTACACGCCAGTCCGTCACGAATGGAACAAGAACTGGCAATCAAACTACAAGACAACGGAATACACTTCCGACACGAGACGAGCATTTATGCTCTTCACATTTTCGGGTTTGTAAGGCTGCGGGATGCCCTCGTTACCCAAGTCTCCGGTGCCCTCATCGGTCCAAACCCCAATTGTTCTGTTCATCGCAATCTGAGACGCTTTCCCAGCCAAGTCCATCAATCGCGTCTTCTCAGGTCCCGGTACAACTACTGGATGAGGGCTGGTGAAGAGATCTCCGTGGCGGCAATTACTCGGTGAGGACTAATCGAGCTTAAGAGGGCACGTCTGATAAGACAAATACTTTTATTTTGAGAACCACAAGTGTCCGGTGTCTAGCGTTGGTCGAGCCAAGTTTCGAAGACAGGCTCAATCTCTATCGCGTTGCGCTTTATCACGTACCAGTTCAAGACATTCCTCAACTCACGTGTAGATACTTTTCGCCGGGTGAGATAGCGAAACGAGGAGAGATCTTTGTCGCCGCTTACAACAGGATCGTCTCCGGCATTATTCATGGATTCGATCGGGGAATGGTTTCAAGGCACGCCGCCGAATTGATGAGGAACTGACCAAACTGGTCCGTTTGGAACGCTAACCTGTCCTTTACGACAGCTAAGGGATTTCTCTTTGCTCGTAAGTGTCCTTTGACAGCTCCCTGGCGTTTTCGGTCGACTCTCTCTAAGTAATATCGATGTATGTTGCGCTTGTATCGATGGTTGCTATGAGTGGCGACGCGATGGATCGCATTTACGAGGCCACTGTACTAGCATTTCAAGTTCAATGGGACCGTCTTACAAGACTTGATTCAAAGATCAACAACACACTCATTGCATCCGCGACAACCGCAACGTTGTTTCTGGGACTCGGGGGACTCACTTTACAGGGAGTCATAGCGTCTGTGCCCTTGTACCCTTACCTTCTTCTCACTATGATCGGTGGCATGATCCTATTCACGGCCTCAGTGACGCTTTCAGTCTTGGCGTACAAGCTGAGAGACTACAGGTATGACCCTAATCCTGTAAAGCTTGTGGAAAAATATAGCTCATCTGAAGCATCCGCAATCATCAAAATTCTCTCGCATCACATTGCAGTCTCCGCTGATTACAACAAGTCTGTGAATGATTCGAAGACCGAAATTCTGAGATGGACTATTTTCAGCCTGTTCGGAGGGGTGCTGGCCGTACTGCTGTTCGCGATCCTATGGCTTGTGACAACGATTAGTTAATAGGCGGCCTACAGTAATTTTGTAGTGAGCGATGCCCTCCGCGGAGAAAAAGCCGCCTGAGAAGACGCCGATTCAGCTGGACCCGGATCTCATCTACGTTGCTCGCGAAACGGTCGATCCCTCGCGTCTGAAAATCCGAGAAATCAAGGGATCGGAACAACAGAACAGCGAGACCTGATCGGACCGCAGGAGCGGTCTGGGGTTCTGTGGCTGGCGGGTCGGGCTAGACATGGTTGTTGGTCTGCTCTCCTGCTTTAGTCAGTGGTCTCGACATCTGTCTTGGTCGAGGTGTCTAAGCAGCCGACGAGTCTTAGAATAGACCGAGTGCTCTTCAAACAGTTTCAACAGCTCTGCGCCTTGGCGAAATTACGCCCGGGGCAAGAGGGGCCTCGTAGGAACTGACTAGGCTAGTTCTTGCAGCGATGTGGGCTGGACCTTACGATAGACTTGGGATGGATCCAAGATTTTTCCATCGACAGCCAATAGGTCCCTCTCAATTGATATGCCGAACAGTTGCTCGTTCTCTTCCAGATATGGCAGAATCAGCTCCCAATCTTTCGGGGTTGAGTCAACCAGTCGTCCGCCGTTGAGCTGATCCTTTGACACACTACGATGAGGGTCGCGGATGAATAGGGCCCCGCCTGAAGCTAGTGAGAACAAGTTGCCTCCTGGATAGGGATATTCCTGCTCTACGAACCTTCCGTCAAAGGATGGTTTCAAGCCGTTGACGATCACGAACCCTCCGCCTTTGTACGGATCACCTGCCATGAAGGATTCTGCCAGATAGTCTAGACACGTCCCGTTGATCAAAACTCTCGGCCTACCTACCGCGTTGATGAGTGGTCGTCCCGCGGCGTTACCCCGCACGTACACGTCTCCTCCCTTTGCGGCGTACATGAAGGCCTGACCCACGTCGCCATGAACCACGAGCTTACCGTACTTGAGAATCTGAGCAGCTTGATCTTGAGCGGCACCATGGACTGTCATTTCACAGCCGTCAATGCCCGAAGCGACATAATCACCTACATCGCCGTAACAATCAATCTTCAATCCATTCGTTCGCGGACCCAGCCCGCTTCCGATGAACCGGTGGCCTCGCAGGTTGTACAGTAGAATGTTCTTCCAGCCCTGGTCGTAAGCGTCGACCACAAACCTGGCAGCGCTCTCGTCTCCCTCGACTGGAAATTCCAGAGCATCAACCACCAACACCTGTGACTCCAGTCCCGGATGCGCAAGTCTGAACCTGTTCTTCCAGTCCAGTCGAGTGTAGAGGTCATAGTTTGACATTGGAACAGAGGAGAAGATCTCATTCAAAGCCTCGTGATGCAACTGCAACAGTGAGCTCCGCTTCTTGTAGCCAGTATCATAGACTCTGTCGAACAGCAGCGACATGGTTTGTATCGCGAAGCGTCTCGACTCTTGACCCTTTAACGCGAGTTTCTTCAACTCCTCAAGAATCTCTCCGGCATACTGGAAGCCAGCGTCCCTCAATGCGGGACGAACATACTCGTAGAATCCCAACGGGTCCTGAGTCTGTGGACCCTTCTTTGGTAGTTGCATTGCAACGCTGACGTTTAGAGCGAGATCGGCTCGGGGTCCGTGTAGCCATTCCTGTCCTGGAATAGTAATTTCCCGTCCAAATTTGTCAGCACATTCCAGTTCCTTTCCATCCTCCCCGTCTTTTACACTGAAGAGGAATGCTCCCCCATCTGTGTGACTCCCTCCACGAGCGTTCCAGTAGGAGTCAGCAAACCTACTCGGAATCCTACCATCCTCTTGTAGTCGTCCCAGTACAGCGTTGATTGCTTGTCTCTCAGACGCGATGAGTCCAATCTTGATTGGACCCTCTTGTAATGCGAAGACTTGGGGTCGGAGCATCGACGTGTCGGTAATCCCTAGCAACTGCCAGGCATTCTTCTCTACATCATTTCTAGCGACGATGAAGAACCATGGACCGTCTGGGGACCCGTGGATGTGAGAAGTCTGAATCAATCGATAGATCTTTTTCTTCTCCTCCGGAAGCATCTCGAAGTCGCGCTCGGTCGTCGGCGCCAGCGCCTCGATCAAATACTCTAGTGGATACTTGTAGACGCGGCTGATCAGATCGAACAGTAGGACAGACACTTCAGTATCGGTCAAGAACAATGGATGGATGTTCCGCTGCGCCAGATACTCCACTATCGAGTGGTAGTTCGCAAAGTCACCGTTGTGGACAAGCGCCTCGTGCAATCCTACAAACGGGTGCGCTCCGCCGGGATGCCAGACTCGGCCTTTCGTGGGATAGCGGTGGTGGCCGATCCATACGTGAGCCTTGAAATCTTCCAGCCGGTAATACTTTACAACATCATCTCCATATCCGACCAGTTTGAGAACAATCAGGTTCTTACCGTGAGAGACGACGAATGCTTTCTTCTCGCCCAGCGACGAGTAGTATTGGAGGTTGAGCCGGTAGCTGTTCTGGTAGACGAACTCGTCCTCGAGCTCGCAGCCCTTATGTCCACTAAGATCGTTCTTCCGCGCGAAGTCCTCTAGAACCTCCGGCTTGACCCTTACAAAATATCTGTAAACTTCTGGAGGCTCTACTTCGAGACCCGGAATCGACCGATAATCATCGACGGCCGCTACCCTCGACTCGTGGTCGACTTGGAAGAGGGGCCGAATATGCTCGTCCTCAACCTGCTTTCTAGCAGTTCTGTCGAGATAGGCCACTTGTAGAATGTAGTCTTCACACAGAACCTTCTCCGAGACTCCCAGCTGTTCCGGGACGAGTCCGAGAGCAGCAATACCCCCGCCTTTGCCATTGCCCCTGTTCCGCATCTGGACAAGCGACTGTAGGAGATATTTTCCCTCCAAAGGGACGTTGCATGCCAGCCCAACGACCCCGCATCCTCCCTCGGCCTCTTGCTTGACCAAAGGCGGCTCTGAAAACGGAAGTGTCTTCCTTGAATTAACGAGTCGGTCTGGTGTCATCGTCTCCTCACGCACAAGCACGAATGTATAGAATTCCAATTTTGAAGAAATAATATCCGAGAGACTGCCGTTCAGGGCACGGGATGGAGGCAGAGTTGATAGGGATGATAGGAGCGAGGAAAAAGAAGGCTGCAAGTGCAGCTATCGCAAGAACTAGAACGACCGTGCGCCGATGCCCTCTTGTTGGGGCCGCAGTTTTCTTCACTTGTAGCGCACCAGCAGATCCTTTCGTCCACGTAGATCCTTGACACTTTCAAGCCCGAAGCTCGCCAGTATCATTCGTAGCCGTTTCGACCAGGCGTTGAACAGATTGACAATCCTCTTCTCTCCCCACTCTGGATCAATGAGCTGGGAAAGCTCTGGATCAGTTGTCGTTATGCCAACCTGGCAGCCTCGTCCCCGTTCACAGTTCCCACAATGAGTACACCCAACCGCCACAGCCTCCGCTGTACCGATTACACAACCATCAGCTCCCAGCGCAATCGCCTTCGCCACATCGTCCGCGGTTCTGATCCCCCCACTCGCCATCAGCGTGATCTGGTCCCGGACCCCTTCGGAAACGAGATACTCGTGGACCTTCGTAATCGCATATTCGACTGGCATTGCAATGTTCTTCTTCGCAATCTCTGGTGCGGCCCCGGTCCCGCCATAGCCGCCGTCGATGTGGATGATGTTCGCGCCAGCATAATAGCTCCCGATAGCCACCATGTCCACATCGGTTGGCGTCGAGACCTTCACTGAGACCAGAGCGCGCGGATTGACCGTCTTGATCCAGTCAACATGCTTCTTGTGATCCTCCACAGAATACACGCTGTGGAATGGAAAAGGCGAATAGAGGCTCGTGAACATGGACGACTCTCGCATCTTCGCAACCTCTGAAGTCACCTTGTCGGCGAGAAGGTGACCGCCCAGTCCCGGCTTTGCTCCTTGAGCATACTTGAACTCGACAATCGGTGCGTACTGTATCGTCTCTTCTCGGACGCCGAACATGCCTGTGGCAACCTGGGTAATCATGTGGTCTCGGTAGGGCACGATCTGATCTGGGTAACCACCTTCGCCTGTGGAAGTAAAGGTCTCAAGTTTCTTTGCGGCTCTGGCCCTGGCGATCATGAAGTTGAGACTGATCGACCCGAAGGACATTCCCCCGCCATAGATCGGTATCGGGATCTCGATTTTCCTACCCTCAGGTCGCTTGTTCAGTGAAATTGATAGATCGACATTATCCTCGTCGACCTTCGCAACCCCTTCATGGCTTTTCCATCCTAGCACGTCGAAGCCGCCTCCTGAGTTTCCAGTCTTGTACTCTAGACCATTCTCTGGAATCTCTCCCGTCAGCGCCTGCTCATACGTCGCGAGGATCAGCTCGCCAGTCCACCGCTTGTTCCCCAAACCCTCTGGCACGCCATGCCTTAGCGTCGGCAATACTTCGAGGCCGTGGTGAATCCGTTCGGTATGCTTCTCGAGGATGAGCTCTAGGTTGCCCATGCTATCCCCTTGAACGACTGTTCCCTCAGTTCCAAGTCCATCATTGACCGACCGATGTCTCCTCTTAGACGTCGGACGTCCCGCATGCCCATCGCGCTGAGAATCTCAATCAGCTGGTCATGCCAGACGCCGATGAGGTTGACCAGGCGCTGCGCTCCCCACTCCGGGTTGATCCTCCGCGGCAACAAGTGACAGTTCGCCCTGTCGCTGGTCTCGCCTTTGAACTCGGCCTGCAACGCTACCAATACTGTTGTATCTATCGCGACCAGGTCTGCACCACAAATGATTGCCTTGGGAACGTGTTCGGCTAGAGTGATCCCGCCGCTGGCGATGATTGTAACCTTGTCTCGAAGTCCTTCTCGGACAAGTTGCTGATGTACATCTTTCAGCGCTGTTGAGACATGCCGGGTATCCTTCGAATAGTCCTGCCCGTGATAGTCAGCGTACAAGTGCAACCCGTGTACACCTTGGCGGACTAGTCTGCTCGCGGCGCTTCCAGAATCTTCGCTAAGGGGTAGCCTTGCTATGAGAATCGACCGATCGAAACGGGCGAGCAGTCTATCCAGGAGGCCAGGTGTTTCCGCGTCAAACTCGGCTATCTCTGGCTGATCCCGCTCCTCATTGTCTGCGATCTCCTTTCCTTCAATTATCGGCAGCAGATTGTCAACTCCCGTCTCTCGACGCCTAATGTCCCGGGAAATATTGAGTGTCCCGATCTTTTCGGATGCTAGGCCCACCGCAGCCTGAATGTCCGCAGTATCGGTGCCAGTGGGAAGCTCGTCGAAGATTATCGGAACCGGGATCTCCAACGACTTCGGCTGATCATCGATCCTAGCAAAGTCGATACTGGTTGGTTTACGTCCAATGTCGACGCTTGTAGAGATGTACTCCCGACCATACACCCCATCTCTAGTTGGGCGAACTATCTCCGACATGTCGGTCCACATGCCGTCAAACCCCTCGCCCGCAAACGCGCCCTTGTACCCCATGCCCTTGACTGGGATCTTCCCGGTCGAAGCTTCATTCCATACCGTGTAGACGTTCTCGGGGGTCCAGAACGAATCGCCCAGCTTCTTGTAACGATCAGATTGTTTGACAGTCATGATGTGCGGGTATTCCTGGACGCATCTCATGCATCCGACGCATTTGTGCTTCAGCGGTTTGAATCCGCCGAAGCGGCCTCCAAACACCCCGTAAATGCAAGGCCGGCTAAGCACAACTTCCTTGTTCAGCCTGTACTCGAGCGCCTCGTGAACAAGCATAGATGCGAGGCGCAGCTTGCGGGCGCTCACGTCAAACTTGTTCGGAATCTGATAGACGTGCAGAGCCGGCTTTGGCTCTATCCTGAAACGCTTGTAGCCTGCTTCTTCCATTGTGTTCCGCCAAAGTCGATCTGTACGAACCGTCATTCTGGCGTTAAAAGAACAATGAAATTTAAGGTATCTGGCGTCCCAGCTGGACAAACGTCCACTGACCGCACTAGAGACTTTTGCGGCTAGACGGGCAATTCAACCGATCGATCGATTTCGCCCCTTAAATGAGACGTGAGACAGGTCCTGGATTGAAGTGAGCGGAATGAGAGGAATGCCTCATACGGTTAAGGTAGAGAGACATCAGAATGAACTTGTTGTCCACGTAGCACTGCTTCACGGACCTGACGCAAGATTGCCGGGCGGAGTCCTCCTCCACACAGAAGGCTGGGTCGACATAGGATATGGCCTGAAGATGTACTTGGTTATCGGTTCCGGGAATATAACGTATCATCCGAAAGAGATTGACGAGAAAAAGAGTCTACTTCAACGCCTCTTTGCAAGAAAGCCACAACAACCCTTGTTGGAAGCGAAGTAATCTTTCTAGCCATCTATTCCTTGTAAAGCTCCCAGCTCGTTTCGCCGTCTTTCAACCATAGATCAATCGACTCCTTTCGGACTCCTAGAGGCCATAATCTCATCACGAGAATTCGTTTTCCGTCACTCGGAGATGGTTTATCGTAGATCGTCTCTCTATCCAACCGGCGAACTAATAACGACAGTCGCTTTCGATCAGACGAGTTGATGGATGCATAAGTGGTGAGTGAAGATCAACCCGCTTCTAATGAAGCGATTCTTGGAGAAATCTCAAGCATGTGCGACCTCCTTGGACTTCGCCGGCTGATGCCGGAGAAGCTAGTCTGGCAGAATCGTATCTACGTGGCCCGAGGGGGCTCATACCTATTGCCAGTCGACTCTGTCATTGCTGGAAGAAAGAAAGTTATTCTTTCGACTCGAATGCAAGACGTTCTGACCTCCGAAGAATGGAAGCCGTTGATCGGCTCAAGTTTGCTGACAGCTTCCTGGGCGAGACCGAGAGCATTGAAAGTCCTCCTTGGCTCCATACTGTTTACAGTCGGGATCTACGTCCTAGTCCTACTTCTCGCAACTATGACATCCGTTTTGGGATTAGCCGGGAGTTTCTTGGATTCTTTCGTTCCACTGTATTTCGGCTTGTGGATCATGTTCGCAGTCGTTATCGCCCTGTACTACGCACCATCAGCTCACAGTGCATCCTTGAAAGCCGACCTTCAAGTGGCGGCGATTCTCGGAACGGAGAATTTCCTTGCAACACTCAAGAAAATCGAAAGCATGGGCTTCGATGACGTTGAGAAACGCGACATGAAAACTTCTAAGATCAAACAGCCGAGTGTCAAGGAGAGAATCCAGAACCTCGAATCAAGAGTAGCCGCCCTGCCTCAGTAATCACCGGACGGAGATAGTCCACTATCTCGTCGCGTGGAGGAGCGGCTTATTGGGAGTTTTCTTGCAAATTCCAACCTTCGCTTATCCATAGATCGTTCGCAATGTCTCGTAGTGACTGGTAATGTGATAGTACTGTGGACCCGGCTCCATGGTTTCGATTCGCTTAATCTTCGAAAAGCCGAGTTTCCACTTGGCGAGACGTAGGAGACGCCAAGAGGATCAGAAATGAGATACATCCTAACCGTCGACTTTGAAGATGACATCGACATTGAGAGCTTCATGCACTTTGTCGCATATCACACTAAGCGTTTGAAGTGCGCGAGCAAGGACGTGTTCATTCGCCTCGCCCACGAGTGGGAGAAACAGCTGGTGAATCCGCATGAGCCAACAAACCCAAATGGAGTCAAGAAAGAAAAGAAGAAAACGCTCAAAGAGACTAACGAGTAGCAGATACAAGATCCGAGTCCGCTACAAGTACCACTACTACCGGTGGATCAACACCAAAGACTACGGCAGCTTCAAAGACATCTACGAGAAATACAAGGACAAAGGCTACACCTACTGGTGCGCCGATTTACCGCCGGAGTTCTCAAACCAAGACGGAACCTGGACTGGATACCGGCTAGACGGCGACAAAACACACACCGCCTCTACACTGAAACGTTACGGGAGACACAAAAGTTGGATAGACCCTCAGTATAAATTCGAGGGCAAACCAGTAATCCTCGTCTACAATGCTGGGCAGTAAACAGGAATAATTCGGCATATCCATCTTGATCATTTATTCTTCGACACTACACGTGACTGTTCAAATGTGACTACTCACTGTGAGCGACCCTTAAGAGAACCGAGCGTTTTCTAACGGCGTATGGAGACTGGAACTGAGCGCGTTGCGTCAGTTTGGCGGAACCGCAACTTTGTCAGGCTCTGGTCTTCTGACACAATATCCCAGTTCGGGACTCAGTTCAGCGGTCTCGCAATACCTTTCACCTTCGTGCTCTTGTCCAAGGATCCGTTCCTCTTCGGGT
>Ga0209154_1000536_pt1 | contig 25028 bp, 23 predicted proteins | sample GraSoiAngelo_121_FD_185878 | JGI IMG/M metagenome (GOLD analysis project Ga0209154, IMG submission 185878) | Grasslands soil microbial communities from the Angelo Coastal Reserve, California, USA - 14_0919_12_20cm (SPAdes) (version 2) | ecosystem: Environmental > Terrestrial > Soil > Grasslands ... | reverse complement strand
GGGATGGGTCCTAAGATCATAATAATGGATTCCATTACGCCCTTCTTCCTTCTCACTGAGGCTCGAAAGGTCTTCCAGTATGTTCAGGTCATGCGATTCGCGACTAGAATCGCCCGAGCGGTAACAATCGCGATCCTTCACACGGAGGTCGTTGACGAGTCGCTTGAGAACGCGACAGCCAATCTAGCAGATGGCGTCATCGAGATGAAGAAGCGGACCGGAGAGATCATGTTGAAAGGCGGGACAATGAAGGTCTTGCGAATAGGCCGAAACCCAATAATGTCCCGCGGCTACTTCTACCAGATCACTCAGCAGGGAATCGTCTTCTCCAATTCGCCTGTGCTCTAAGAACTCTAACGAAATAGCTGGGAAATTCCACTCAGACGAGCAATCGCAAGCATCAATGTTTCTTCCGACGCAACTGAAAAAACCTACCGCCAATCACCATTTCGAGAAGCCAGATGCCTCCAAGCCTAGGTCCAAGGATTATACTCCACTGCGACCTAGATGCTTTCTATCCATCTTGTGAGATAAAGCGAAACCCTTCACTTGCAGGGAAGCCCCTCATAGTCGGAGCCGATCCAAAAGCCGGTCACGGCCGCGGAGTCGTAATGTCGTGCTCGTACGAGGCAAGAAAGTTCGGCGTCCGCTCAGGAATGCCAATCTCTCAAGCCTACAAACTCTGTCCCCAAGGCATCTACGTTAGGCCTGACTTCGAATTCTACGGTGAGATGTCCGATCGAGTCATGAGTCTACTGCGAAAGTTCGCAGACCGGTTTGAGCAGACGAGTATCGACGAGGTCTACCTCGACGTTGGCGACAGATGCGCTAGCTTTGATGAAGCCATTGACCTTGCGCGAAAGGTGAAGACTGAACTAAAGAGCGCTGAAGGGCTCACGGTCAGCGTGGGCATCGCGCCTAACAAGTCAATCGCAAAGATGGCCTCCGACATGAACAAACCCGACGGATTGACAACCGTTAGGCCTGACCACGTGAAATCATTCCTTGAACCGTTATCTGTAAACAAGATTAGCGGTGTCGGAAAGAAGACCACAGAATTTCTGCAAGAGCATGGAGTCGAAACGATCGGACAACTAAGTCAGATGCCCGCGAAAAAGCTCACGGATTGGTTCGGAAAGGGTGGGGTCTGGCTCTGGGGAATCGCTAACGGGATCGAAGAGACCCCCGTGGAAGAGCGACCTCTCCGCAAATCCATCAGTGTAGAACAGACCTTTGAAAAAGATATCCAGAACAAGGGAGTCGTCAAGGAAGCCCTCGAGTCTCTTGTCTTAGAAGTCCATGAGCGCCTGCTTGGAGAGAGATTGCTCTTCCGGACCGTGGGTATCAAGGTCCGCTTTGAGGGGTTTCAAACTTTCACTCGTGAAAAGACTCACACGGGCTATGTTGACGACCAGGATGTTATTCGTGAATATGTCGGCTCTCTTTTTCGAGAATTCGAAAAGGACCGGCGAAGAATTCGGCTCGTAGGAGCGCGCCTATCAGACCTAAAACCGGCAGAAGGACGACAAACACGGCTGGGATAGCCAGAGTTAACCTCAGAGTTGTGTCGCGCTCCAGAGCCGCCGCGATGCGAATGTCTTGCGCGAGAATATCGTTCGCCTTTGGATTAGTTTCACTCTTCTAACGTTCTCACCTAGCATGACAAGAAATCCTCAATAGCATATTACATACGCGAGAACCAACATAGACGCGACGCGCTTGGACCCTTTGGAGAATCGACTCAGCAATCCCTACGCCAGAAGGTTGCACGATGAATATGACCGTCAATACTCACTCGCAAGCCTGGCCAGATCAAAGGGCCTAGACCCATCTGCGAAGGTTGAATCCCAGACCACATACGATCTTGCCGAGAGGGTTGAGAAGGCAGTCGGTCCCGTCGGTATCGCTGAACGAATCAGGGAACTTGTGAGGATCATCTCACGAGAGGAGACGGCTCTCAAGGTCAGCGAAGAAATTGTCTTGGGACGGTTCGGCAGCTTTGAGGAAGAGCAGGCTGCTGAGCAAGCGGTTCGCACTGCTCTAGCAGTTCTGGACGAGGCAGTGACGGTCGCTCCAATACAGGGAATTCACGATGTCAGGATTCGTAGAAACGATGATCGCACGAGACATCTAGCCATCTACTTTGCGGGCCCAATGCGATCTGCTGGCGGCACTGAGATGGGGATGACCATGATTGTTGGAGATCATATTCGTCGCAGGCTAAACCTCCAGCCCTACAAGGCTACTGAGGGTGAAGCCCGCCGGTTCGTCGAAGAGCTCCGAATCTACGAGCGTGCCGTTGCCAGGTTCCAGTATCGCAACTCGGATACTGTATTGCACGATGCGATGCTTAGACTTCCCGTGGAGCCCAATGGCGTTGAAACAGACCCAGTGGAAGTGACAGTAAACCGGAACATTCCCCGAATAGAGACCAACAGGGTCCGAGGCGGAGCCTTACGAGTCATCAATGACGGTCTCCTTGGCCGTTCTCAAAAGGTTCTCCGTATCGTTGAGAGGCTCAGCCTAGAGGGCTGGGACTGGCTACGCCCGTTGAAAACATCCTCGGCCGAGGGGGAAGAGGCGAAGGAGTTCATGTTCATGGAGGACGTTGTGGGCGGTAGGCCAATCTTCGCATTTCCAGGAGCCCAAGGTGGATTTCGAGTAAGGTATGGCCGAGCAAGAAACACAGGCTTGGCATCTGTCGGGGTCCATCCTGCGACTATGGAGATTCTCGGAGGATTCTTGGCAGTGGGAGTTCAGATGAGGACAGAGCGTCCGGGCAAGGCCGGGATAGTTACGGCTGTTGACTCGATCGAACCGCCGGTGGTCAGGATGATGGACGGCTCTGTCGTGAGGATCGATAACCCGAGTGAGGCCCGAGCTGTCAAGGATCGGATTGACAGGATCCTCTTCCTCGGCGACCTTATAGTTGGATATGGCGAGTTTCTAGAAAACAACCGCACGCTTGTCCCTTCAGGATTCGTCGAGGAGTGGTGGAGTCAGCTGCTCGCTGAAAAGCTGAAGACGGTTGAAGACGACGGTAGGGTCCCATCGTTCTCGATTCCTCAAGGACGCCTCCGCAGTCTAGCCGCTAATCCGCTGGGCACGAAACCCTCTGCAACAGAGGCGTTGGAGATATCTCGGATCTTCAATCTTCCCCTACATCCCCTCTACACTCTCTTCTGGGATGCGATCAAACCCAATGAGCTGCAATACTTACGGGAGAGGATTCTCGAATTCTCCAAACCATCAGAAGAGACCATTCAGATTCCCAATGATGCAATGCTCAAGTCTCTCTTAGAGAGGCTTTGTCTTCCTCACAAGGTCCGAGGAGACTCCATCCAGATTGGAGAGAACGAGACCCTCATTCTGCGGGCAATCCTCAAGCCCGACAGCCCAGACCCAGAGCATGACGGGTCCAACACTCTAGAGCGTCTCAGCTATCTCGCCGGATTCCCTGTGAAGAGCAAGGCTCCGAATTACGTGGGAGCCCGAATGGGCCGTCCGGAGAAAGCTAAGGAACGAGTCATGACGCCGAAGGTTCACTGCCTCTTCCCAACTGGTCAGTTCGGAGGAATGCGCCGTGATATCGTGGAGGCATCTCGGAAGCTGGCCGTCAGCCTGGATGTTGTAGACAGAGTCTGTCCCAGCTGCGACGCCTGGGAGCCTCGCATCAGATGCCCTACATGTGGGACCTTGACGGTAGAACACCAGTCGTGTCCAAGGTGCGGCTTGCCTGGGCTCGGAGTCTGCAAGAATTGCAACGTGGAGACTGTCTCTTACAAGAACAAACCATTGGATCTCAAGCAGATATTGGAAGCGGCTGTAAGACGCGTTGGACTAACGAAACCGCCTGAGATAATCAAGGGAACGAAGGGCTTGCTGAACAAGACGAAGACACCGGAGCCTCTTGAGAAGGGGTTGTTGAGAGCTGGGAGAGAAGTCTCGGTCTTCAAAGACGGGACGATCCGGTTCGACGCGACGAATGCGATCCTAACACAGTTTCGACCGAGCGAAGTAGGACTATCGATCGAGAAGGCTCACTTGTTGGGTTATGAGAAGGACATGGAAGGCAAACCACTCGAAACCCCGAGCCAGCTGTGCGCACTCGAAGTCCAGGATCTCGTGGTTCCAGAGTCGTGCGCGCAGTATCTGTTGAAGGCCTCCAAGTTTCTGGATGACCTTCTCTCATCTTACTACGGCCTCGCGAAGTTCTACAATGCGTCGAAGAGCGAGGATCTCCTAGGACGCCTCGTTGTGGGCCTTTCTCCCCACACCTCCGTAGGCGTTGTTGGCCGCATAGTAGGCTTCACCAAAGCGAGTGTCTGTTACGCCCACCCATTCTGGCACGCGGCGAAGAGACGAGACTGTGACGGGGACGAGGATTCGGTGTCCCTCCTACTAGATGTGCTGCTGAATTTCTCTCGGGAGTTCATGCCTGACAGAATCGGTGGTCTCATGGACGCTCCGCTACTACTGTCACCACTACTCAATCCGGCGGAGGTCGCGAGACAAGCCCTCAACATCGAAAACGTCTCCCAGCTCCCCATCGAGTTCTATGAGAAGACATGGCAGGGCGCTCACCCGAGTGAAGTTGAGAGTCTGGTTCCGACGCTGAACTCGAATCTTGGGAGTGGAGGGGAACACTGGACAATTGGCTTCACTCACCCGACCGAGGATCTTGACAATGGAAGGCTGATCAGTTCTTACAAGGAACTCCCCACTATGCTTGACAAGGTCAAGGAGCAACTCCACCTCGCGGATCAGATTGTCGCGGTCAAGGGTGAAGAGGTGGCCGTCAAGGTTTTGTCAACACACATCCTCAGAGATCTTGTGGGCAATCTCCGAACCTTCACCAGCCAGCGAGTCAGATGCACGAAGTGTGGGTCTAAGCCGCGTCGCGTCCCTCTGGGAGGAACATGCCATAGATGTGGTGGCAAGCTTGCGGCCACCGTCTTCCGGGGCGGTGTCGAGAAGTATCTGGATGTGGCTACTGAGATGGTTGAGCGTTACAATATCCGAGAATACTATCGTCAGCGGCTCGAACTCATCAAGGTAGAACTAGCGGAGACCTTCAAGGCGTTGCCTGTGGACAGGGAGCAGCAGAAGTTGTTCGTGGCAGACTTCGCCTGAGGGTCCGAGTCTGAGTCCTGCCTATCATCCGAGAGCGTACGTGTCGGGAATGAGGAATGTTAGCCGGGGACTAGCGTCTAGGACGAAGATTATCGAGATTATGGAGAAGGGAAAGGACAACATTCCCGAGATCAGCGAAAAGGCCGGGCTTAGCCAAAGCTGCGTCGGGTATCACCTCAAGCTCCTCTTGAAGCAGAGAGTAGTGACCTCATCGCAGTCTGGCAGGATTGGAAGATGGAAGCTTACGAAGTATGGGCAGGAAAAACTGTTCTCTTCAAGCTAGACCAAGATCAACCTTGACACTTTCTAGTGACCTCCCTCCAATCGTCGTTATAGCGGCGAAGAAGGCGTAGATCGCTAATACGATCAAGTTGATAGCGAGACTCGCGATGCCGCTGAAGAAGGCAGCTACGAACGCGACGACGTAAAGCGTTGGGCCGAAAATGAATTGACGCGTCGTCGTTTTTATCTCAGCGTCGCTAACGCTACTAGCCAGCACCCCAGGATGCCTGATTGCATATTGCCAGAGCAGATTCCAAGCCAAAGCCACTAGGAGGAATGTTCCAGAGTAGACTTCGGCGGCTGTGCCCGAGTCCGTCGATGTGATGTGGTCCGCTACAAGGGATGTTGTGAAGGGAATTAGTGTCGTTGCCAGGAGCAGTAGTCCGTTGAGAAGCATGAACGGTCCGTCAATACGTCTGACATATGTGAACAGGTTGTGGTGGTTCATCCACATAACAAGAATTGTGTTGAAGCTTATTCCAAAAGCGAGGAAGGCTGGCCATTCGCCGAAGAGTCCTTGGAGGAGCGGTCCAGTCGAACCCATTGTGGGGTCTCTAAGGCCTAGCACGAGTAGGGTCATAGCGAACGCGAAGACACCATCACTGAAGGCCTCCATCCTGCCTGACTCTCGAGCCTCTGAGCGTTGAATGCTGTCATTCACAAGCGCTCACAAGGGGCTATTGTTGGAACTGGCTGATACTACTCTGTAGTGGTCCCGCTTCCGTCGACATTCCTTTCCAGTCCAGCTCTGCTAGTCCAGCTAGTCGTCGGAACTCGTTTACGGATCCAGGCCCGAATCCTGCGAAGTGGTTGTTGAAGAAGATAAATCCCTGCTTGAAGAGGCTCGACTTTTCCTCCAGTGTGTCGTACCATTTCTTCAGTACTTGGGACTGGTCTTTCTGCGTGCCGCCGAAGTTGGTGATGGTTCTGTCTCCCACCATTCGGAGGTAGGCTATGTCAGAGGTCGCTTCCGGCGGCGTGGATGCGTACTGGTTCTCCGACCAGGCGAGCGCTATGTTGTTGTTCTCGAGTAGTTTGTAGGTCTCGGGTCTGAACCAGGACTTGTTTCTGAACTCTATCGCATGTTTGTATTTCTGGTCGATCTGGCCGGCGAAAAGTTCTAGGGCTTCCTTGTCTTTCTTGTAGTTGAAGGAGGGTGGAAGCTGGATCAGTAGAGAGCCGAGCTTCTCTCTTAGCTCCGAGATGGACTTGTAGTAACGTTCGAGTTGGGCGAGGCTGTCTCGCAACTTCAGCTCGTGGGTTATCTTCTTCGGAAACTTGGCAGTGAAGACGAAGGCTTCTGGGGTTACCTTCCGCCAGTTAGCGACCATTAGCGGTGAGGGTGTGCGGTAGTAAGTGGAGTCTATTTCGACCGCGTTGAAGACGCTTGAATAGAGCTTGAGATAGTCGCCGGGTTTCGCGTCTCTTGGGTAGAAGGGCCCGACCCAGTCCTGATATGACCAGCCGCTGCAACCGATACGTAGACGTTCAGGGTTTGGGAACAAGGACTGACGTTGGATATTCGCGCGGTTCAAGGGGTTAAAGGGTTGTTTTCGCGATGAAAGTGTGAAGGAGTTTTTTTGTTTAGACAAACCCCCGGGGGCGTCGAGAAAAAGATAACAGAAAAACAGGCATGCGGAGGTCCAATCGTTTGTGCGGTTCAGGCAAAGCTCAGTAGGGCTCCCATAGTGTTAGGCGTTTTCACGCTGGGAACACCATTCTAATATTCCCGATTCCATCAGGAATCATTCAAGGTAGAATCTCAGCCCGGGGATTTCGAAAATAGGCTCATAGTCGTGGTATGGAGTGTAAGCAAGGATGGACAAGCAGTCGACGATTAGGACCATTCGAGCATCCTACAAAATAGACCAAGTGGAGAACGGATGGACGGTCGCAACCAGCGACGGGAACATGTTTGTCTTCGCCGACTCAAAGGAGCTGGCTGAGTGGTTCTGCATGATAGTCGGCGTCCCTCTTGACGAGAAGAAGGCCAGAGAGGATCCGCTTGAATCTGAGATCCGGAAACTCGTCAAGTCATACAACCTCGTAGCCGAAGACATCGACAAACACTTCGTCGCCAGCCACGTCCGAAACTGATCGTTCCAAGGTTGACAACTCGTAACTTGGCACGTTTTTGCGCCGAAGCTCATGATGCGATTCACATCTCAACATCGTTACCGAAAACCAAACATACGTACGAAGCAATCGCGAAGCGCGAGATGTGCTTCGTTAGTTGAGTCCCGAGAGTAAGACTTTCGATTTTGTCAAGCTGAAAGAGCTGCCTGAGAAGCCGAGGAAGACAGGAGTCATCGAGTTCAGGGGTCCCTACTACACTCCCGTCACGTACGGATATCTCAGCGACCTCCTCGACGATTGGGGAGAATATGTCGACGGCTTCAAATTCGCAGGTGGGAGCATGCGCCTGCTAGACCGCGACAAGACGCGGAAGATGATCCAGCTCTGCCACCAGCACAACGTCTACGTCTCAACTGGAGGATTCGTCGAACGAGTCATCGTCCAGGGACCGGACGCTGTCGACAAGTATCTAGAAGAATGCAAATCATTAGAATTTGACATCGTTGAAGTCTCGAGCGGCCTCGCACCGATCAAGCTGGAAGACAAGGTGGCGATTGTTAGACAAGTGCAGAATCTGGGAATGAAGGCAAAGCCGGAGGTCTCGATGATGATAGGGGCAGGCGCTGGAACCCACATTGTTGGCTACAAGACGAAAATGAGAACTTTCGCAGATGTGGTCAAGGAGACAACCGCACATCTCGACGCGGGCGCAAAGATTCTCATGCTCGAATCAGAAGGAATCACGGAAGATCTTCCACCTGGAAAGTGGCGGAAGGATGTAGTCAAGAAGCTCGTGGACAAGTTCGGCTACCACACATGGATGTTCGAGGCTTCGGACCCGCCCGTCTTCAAATGGTACCTCAAAACTTTCGGAAAAGATGTCAACCTCTTCATCGACCATTCGCAAATTGTCGAGTTCAACGCATGGCGTCTGGGACTCTGGGGAGACCCCAACATCTGGAAAGGAAAACGTCTCAGCTATCCCGGGATCAGATGAGGAAGGAAGCGCCTAGCTGAGAGTCATCATCGAGACTAGTTTCGAGACATCCTTCGTCTTCTCGAGGTTCCAGGTAGCGTCAAGTATTCTTCTTGCATGATTCTTATCCAGAATTTTCCTCGTAAGCCTCTGGAACTTGTCCTCCACATCCCTGTCACTCATAGGATTCTTGGGATGACCCTTATGATAGTCGACCTGTTTCGACACAGCCTTTCCAGATGAGAGCTTCACCGTGACCCTGTTCGCCACTGCTTCCGGATACACTGAGCTCAGGGTCTTGTCTTCGACAACTGTGATTTTTTTCAGAAAGTCGAGAATCTTAGAATCTCGGAACTTCTTTTCGCTGTAGGTCGAATTGTCAATCTTTCCCTCCAGCAGCGCCATCCCGACAATGTATGGGAGGCTGTGGTCCGCAGTCTCTTTCGTCAGTGGATTCCATTTCTCAGGATCCTTGCCGAGTATAGTATAGCCAGCTTCGTGCGAAGCAATCTCCACCGAGACAATATCCTCAGGCTTCTCGATCTCCTTTCTCGCCTCGAGTGCAGCCCAGATGGATGTCTGGGAGTGGATCTCTGCCGGGAAGAATTTCAGATATGTTTCTGCGATCTTGAATGATCCGTTTTTGCCTCCGAAGTCGTCAATTTTCATCTCGAAGGGTCCTGAGACTTGTTTGAAGAATCCCATCTCTCCTTCGAAGATTGGCGAGGGACCAGTCATGCCTCTACTAGCCAACAGGGCGGAGAAGACCCCGTTTCGGGCAGCGTTTGCAAAGGAGCATCCCTTCCACATAGATAATTCTCCGGCCCTCACCTGCCTCATCGTAATGTGAGAGTTTAGGGCGAGATTCGCTGCTTGAGTCATCTTTTCGGAATCTAGGTCCATGAGTTTGCTCGCTGCGAGAGCGGTTGAGGGTAGACCGTAGCATACGTGGTCCCAGCCTCGATGTCTGATATCGGCTGCGTCACAGAGCCTGCATTGAATCTCGTAGGCTAGAATAATCGAGAGCAAAAGGTCCTTTCCAGTTCCCCGCTCTGATTCTGCGACAGAGAAGCATGGTCCGATATTATCGCTGGGGTGTGCGGGTTCCTTGGACAGGTAAGTGTCGTTATAGTCGAAGTATCGCACCATTATCCCGTTAACAAACGCTGCGAGATCTGGAGTGGTCTTCTTTCGGGTCCCGAAGAGAGATGAACCTTGACTGTCTCGCGCGGCTTCGGCTATTTTTCGAGAGATCTTGACTGGGTCCGCGTTGAAGGCGCCTATCGCGCAGCCTAGACTATCGACAATTCGTTTCTTGGTTTCGTGAACAACTTTCTCAGGGACGTCCTGATAGTTTATCGAGTGAACATAGTCTGCAAGCTGTTCTGCGAGGTCCAATCTGATTTCTATTCGACGCGGTTTATTGCTCTAAATGAAGCTTTGACGAATATTCCGACGGCGCCGAGGATTCGATGTTCCAGTTCCAGAGTGGCCCTTGTTGGATGTGTTGTGACTATTCTTCTTTCCAGTTCATCAGTAGACTGCCTAGTACGATGAAAAACGCTGCTAAGCCCAGTGCTATGATAGTGTTGGTCAGGGCTTGGGCCGGTTGCGCATAGATCAACGCGTCTCTTAGTCCATCGTTCACGTACGTTAGCGGCATGAAGTTGGCTATGATCTTCATGATATCTGGCAGTGTTTCGCGTGGCCAGAAGGTTCCGGCCAAGAACATCATGGGGAAGGTTATCGCGTTGGCCGCGGCATCTGCGCTCTCTGCTTCCCTTACGAAATTTGCTAGTACCATCCCAATGCCTGGGAAGAGGAGGGCGGCTGCAACCACTAGTCCAACTGTGTAGATGTCGATGGTGGCCGTCACCCCGAAGATCGTGTAGCCGAAAAAGAGGATGACAACGAGCGATATAGTGGCTAGGATCATCTGGTATCCCACCATGCCAAGTATCCATTCGATCTTGCTGAGCGGTGTAGTGGCGAGTTTCTTGATGATCTTTAGCTCTCGATACCTGCCGTTGGTGTTGACAGCGCCAAAGACACCCGTGGTGAGGAGAGTCATGCCGATTACTCCGGGGATGAAGAAGTCGATGTAGCGGATATTCCTAGTTACGATGCCGACTTGTTGAACAAATAGATGGTCGGGCGCACCAGCGATGGCAGCTGCGTACGAGACGGTGACTGAGTTCACTATTCCCCGGAGCGATGCGGACGCTTGGTCGCTCTGATCCATGAAAAGCTGAATGGTCGCATTCTTTCCACTCGCGACGGCCGCACTGAAATTTAACGGAACGACTAGAAGTCTCTGCCCACGATTGTGTAGCTGAGCGTCGTTCTTCACGAATGTCAGTGGGTCTGGCTGCTCAGCGGCAACCATGTGGAGGTTGAAGGCACCGGTCTGGTTTAGTACGTTGACGTAGCCTTGGGAGAGAGGAGTCGGCACATTCCCACTCAGATCCTGGTTCTGGAGGTAGAGGTCGAACTTGGTGCTTCCGCTGCCGAATATTGCTCCGAAGAGGACGATGAGTAGGAGTGGGAAGGCTATGGTCCAGAATATGTTGCTCTTGCTGCGATACCAACTCTTGAAATGCCCACGGATAATGGTGTAGATTCGACTTCTCATGTCTAGTTTCCCTCCTCCGAGACTCTGCGCCCGGTAAGGTTGAGAAAGACGTCGTCTAAGGTTGGACGTCTCACTTCTATTTCCTTGTCATGCAGAGGAGTTTGAGCTAGGCTCATGAGGATGTTTGTGAGTTCGCCGTTGTTCAGCGGAATAGCAATGTCCCCCGCGTTTCTAAGCTCGGCCTTGGGTAATCCTGGAGGAAGTTGTCTGATTCCTTCCTGTCCGGCATCTCTGATGATGAGCGTCTTCTTCCCACCATGAGTGTCTATTAGCTGGTCTGGTGTTCCTGTGGCGATTATCTGTCCGTGATCGATAATTGAGACGATGTCAGCCAAGTATTCTGCCTCATCCATGTAATGGGTTGTTAGGAAGACCGTTTTTCCCTGACCCTTTAACCGCTCAATGACGCCCCAGACGTCCCGGCGAGCTCTGGGGTCGAGCCCGGTGGTGGGCTCGTCGAGGAAGACGACAGCAGGATCGTTTACTAGAGAGACCGCGAGGCCTACCCTCTGCTTGAGACCACCTGACAGTGTCTTAAATTGTGCGTCCCGTTTATCTTTCAGGTCGACCAGCTCGATGAGTTTGTCTGCGTCGAGCTGTTGTTTGAACATCGCTCCGAAATAGTCGATGTTCTCGCGAACGGTAAGCCGATCTATCGCGTTGAAGTCTTGGGGAAGAACCCCGATTCGTTTTCGGATCTCTGCCTGGTCTGAACGTTTGCCTACGTCGTAGCCAAGGACGAGCGCTCGTCCGCCGGTCGGGTTTCGGAGACACTCCAAGATCTCCACGGTTGTGGTCTTTCCAGCTCCATTGGGACCAAGGAAAGCGAATACTTCGCCCTTCCTCAAGTTGAAGGATATGCCGTTGACGGCCACGTTGTCGCCGTATTTCTTTGAGAGACCCTCAACCTGTACGACCATGTCGGATTGTCCTGGAAGAGGCGCTGGCAGGTTGTTGCTCATTGCAGCGGCACTCCTAGCGTACGATTCTCAAGAGGCTCGTAATGATTATTGTCGATGAGATTTGTTCGAGCTTCGATCGAGTGTAAATTTCCATCAGATTTCACCACGATCATCGTCTCGATGGCGTTGTTGCTTTTAATGGTCGGGCACGTTCCATAGTCACATAATGTGATTACAAATCGCTGAGCCACGAGATCTACTCCGTCCAGATGCGGATCATTCCTCGCGAATTCCTTATTCTATTGGTTATTGGAGTGGCCAGGAAAGATGGGTTAGTTTTGCGCTGATGTCCCATAATCGCTTAGCAACCTGCTCATCATAGGACTCGTCTGAAGACTTCTTCACCTTCAGTTTCTCCAGATATTCTCCGTTGAGGTCCTTGGCGTCATCCGACGAAGCGAGATAGACAATTGTCTCAGCGCCGTGCTTCGGGCTTGCCATAAACAGTTTTGGCAGTGCCATGATGAACCCTGCTGGACCTAAGGGTCTGGTCCAGATGTTGGTTGCAACAGTGCCCGGGTGGACGGCGTTGACTGTCACGCCGGTTCCTTGTAGCTTCTTTGCGAGTTCATGCGTGAAGAGGACGAGAGCTAGCTTGGATTGTCCGTACGCCTTCCATCCACCGTACTCTTTCTCTAGGTTGAGGTCGTCAAAGTTGACGTGCCCGTTGTAGTGCCCTACTGATGACACGTTGATAATTCGGCTGGGTGCGCTGGCCTCTAGCGTTGGCAATTGGAGATTAGTCAAGAGGAAAGGTGCGAGGTAGTTTGTGGCGAAGGTATTCTCGTACCCATCCGTTGTAACCTTTCGTCTCTGGTTGAACAGTCCGGCGTTGTTGATTAGGACGTGAAGTTTGGAGTATCTCCTCTGGAACTCTGTTGCGAGTTTCCGGACCGACTCCAAGGATGAGAGGTCGGCGATTAGGAGATCGACTGAGTTGTTTTGAGACTCTTTGATAATTTCGGACCTTGCAGCTTCACCCTTCTCCTGGTTTCGAGCAACCATGATCACATTCGCGCCCATTTTCGCGAGAGCTAGGCTGGCCGCTTTTCCTATTCCCGAATTAGCTCCAGTAATCATGATAACTCTGTCTTTCATTGCAGTCGTAGGCTGAACGTTCTGGTTCCGCATGATTGAATCGCGTAAGTAAACTGACTTATGAGTCATTATTTAAACGCGTCGGTCATTTTTAAATAGCGCTCCCGCGCCTCTACTCATTAGAGCCGAATGCCCAAGGTCGTGCCTGAGTACAAGGAGGAAGCGAAGAGCCGAATCCTAGACGCCGCCAACAGGGTCTTCGCAGAAAAAGGATACCATGAGGCGACGATGGACGACATTGCGAAGCGCCTAGGTGTAAGCAAGGGGGCCATCTACCTATATTTCTCCAGCAAAGAGGATCTTTTCGAGGCGATGTGTAAGACCGCGCCTCAGGCGTTCAAAGAGATCCTATACTCCTCGTTTGGCAACGAGGCAAACCCGATCCAGAGCGCTACCGAATTCTTCGACAAGATGCTGAAGCTGTCCGCCTCGAACCCGGGACTAAGCTTCGAAATCCTCTCCGAGGCATCACGTAACCCGGCTCTGAAAAGAATCCTGAAGCGGAATCATGCAGAGTACGAGGAGGTTCTGACTGGTTTCCTTACAGAAGGCCGGAAGAGAAGGATCGTTGGGGATAACGTGGACATCCGTCCTCTCGCAAATTCGCTCATCGCTCTCTGGAACGGGCTCGAGACCCTCCTCGTCTCGGGCTTGTCTGTTGACGAGGCGAGGCGTGCATGGTTGGAGGCTCTGAAGGCGATCTTCATGAATCAGCACACAGCGAATCACAATCCCCAAGATCGACCATCCCGACCTGCCTCGAAGACTGGATAGCAAACGCTCAAGTCCTAGCACAGTACGCGAATCCTGAATGCAGTAGAGAATCTTGTCAGCGAATATTGGAAAAATTCTCGAGATTCCAATAAGAATCCACTGGACCTTATGGTTGGTCTTTCTCCTCATAGCCTGGTCGCTAGCCGAAGGGTATTTGCCCGTAGCCTATCCTGGGCTTGGTGCCGCGACTTACTGGACTATTGGAGCAGTATCTGCTCTTCTGCTATTCATCTCGGTCCTTCTGCACGAGCTATCGCATTCTTACATTGCAAAGAAGAATGGTCTCCCGATCGCGAGAATCACTCTCTTCTTCTTCGGGGGAGTCTCTGAGATGAGCGAGGAACCGAAGGATGCGGGTCTCGAGGTTCGTATGGCGCTTGCGGGACCACTGACGAGCTTCGCCATCGCTGGGGTTCTGGGAGCGCTCTGGTTTGTGAGTAGGCTGGTTTCTGCGCCAATTCCAATCATCGCGATCCTGGGTTACAACGCCGTGATCAATGTAGCGTTGGGCGCGTTCAATCTTGTGCCAGCGTTTCCTCTCGATGGTGGCCGAGTGCTGCGTGGTAGTCTCTGGGGTCGTTCTAAGAACCTGTTGAAGGCGACGCGGAACGCGACACGCGTCAGCGAGGCGCTCTCATTAATCATGATTGCCGCAGGTCTCTTGTTAGTGGTGGCGACTGCCGATATCTTCAACGGCCTGTGGATTATCTTCCTAGGCTGGTTTATCAGGTCCGGGGCTGAGACGAGCCTCAAACAGACCGAGATGACCGAGGCGCTTCATGGAATCAGCGTTGGGGAGATTATGACAAAGGATCTCCTCACCGTGTCGCCTGACATTAGCGTCCAGAAGCTAGTGACCGATTATTTCCTCATCCATCCTCATGGTGGATATCCGGTGGTCCGGAACGATAAGTTGGAGGGGGTTGTTACGATGTCGTCTGTCAGATCAATTCCCGCGGAGAAACGGGAGATGGAGACTGTTGCGCAGGCAATGGTTCCCTACGCGCGAATAGTGACAATCAGCTCTGATTCCTCGGCGGCCGAAGCGTTGCAGAAGATTGCGGAGAAGAATATTGGACGATTACTCGTAACCGATGGTGATAAGATTCTGGGAATGATTACTCGGGGAGACCTGATGAAGACGATCAGAACCCGGCAGGACCTTAGTCTCTAGGGTAGTCAGAAAGACCGGCGAGATAAATCCTCAAACATATCGAAGGGGGAGTGTTCAAACTGTTGTATTATAGATAGGTCTCTGATCTGCCTCTTTGTGAATGAGATGTTCGCTTTCCGAATAGCAAGAAGAGCGTTCGTGAAACTCTTTGCCATTGTTGGCTTCCTGTTGGCTCTCGTTGGAGGAGCTTTGATAGGCTACTCGGCGCTAACGAGCGGTGGACTGTCGCCAATCTCCATATTCCTTCGGTTGTTCGAAGCATTGTTGGGACTCGCTGGGATAATTGCGGGAGTGATCATATACACAGGCCCAATGCGGTTCGGAGGATTCATCGCCGTGATCGGAGGAATCATACTGCTCCTCATAACCAGCTTCGCCACACCAGCTATACTAGTCTTCGTGGCCGGAATAATCGGATTGGTAGGAGCAGCAATCGAACCGCCGTGGTGGAAGTTCTGGAAACGCTAACCCGCTCACCTTAGTTCTCAGACGAACGACGATTTCGCTTGAATCGTTAGCCTCTGAGAATAGGACCTCAGGTTCAGACGTGTTCTTTACAGATCAAGTCTTAATAACAAACTCACATTTCCCGGCTAACACCATTCTCGGCGGATCACTAGTGCTAGTAAGCTTGGGAGTGAGCTACAGGAAAGCTCCTCTTGCAACACTCGACGCGCTAAGTTTTCGAGACGTACCAGCCTTCTACAAACTTCTACGAGGGACTCAGGAGCTCAATGGCGCTATAATACTCCAAACATGCAACAGGGTCGAACTCTTACTCGATGCGAGAGACCCCTCGCATATTCGGGACCATGTTCTTCGGGAATGGGCTCTTGAGACCAAGTTCAAACTGGGAGAGCTGAACGAGCTTGTTGAAGTCAGAGAAGGAAAAACAGTAGTTGAATATCTGATTCGGCTTGCGGCAGGCCTCGAGTCGATGCTTATCGGCGAGAACCAGATCGTCGGCCAGTTGAAGAATTCGCTATCGGAAGCACTTTCTAACGGCTCCGATTCAGCTCTGTTAGAGGATACGCTGCACAGATCAATCTCTGCCGGTTCGAGCATTAGAGAACAGACCGGAATCGGTCGAGGGACAGTGTCGCTTGGATCTGCTGCCATGAAGCTCGCCGAGGAGATTCTCGGAAAGCTGGATGATAGTCACGTGTTGCTACTAGGCACGGGCCAGGTCGGAATGTTGGTCATGAAGGCGTTGAAATCGAGAGGAATAAGTAACGTTATCGTGGCTAGCAGAACAGTGCAGAGAACTAGATCTTTCTGCCGGGCCTTTGGCGGGACGGCGGTAGAATTTCAAGCGGTCCCATCGCAACTGGCAAAGATGGATTTGGTAATTGTCGCTACGCGATCTTCAAACCACGTCCTGACCAAGCACTCATTTTCTCAACAGGGCAATGGAACCAAGCGAAAGCTAATGATTCTTGATCTGTCCAATCCTCGAAACGTCGATCCTAACGTCGGCGAGTTGGAGGATGTAGTCTTCAAGACGATAGATGATCTCCGTGGAATAGCTGACGATGCCTTGGCCAGGCGCCGAGAGCTGGTTAAGAAAGCAGAGGTCCTTGTGGGACCACGGGTTGAGAAGATCACTGCTCTGCTTCAACGGGAGGAAGCTGAACCGATAGTCTCCGATATCTACCGCAGAGCCGACCAAATTCGCGAAGAGGTTCTAAACAAGACCCTCTCCAAACTGGACCTTACGGTTGAGCAGCAAAAGTCGTTGGAGAACATGACCGTGTCTCTCGTGGAGAAACTGCTAGACCAGCCCGTAGTGAATCTGCGTCGAGCGGCCGAGAGAAAAGATGAACGACTATTGACAGCTGCCGGACAGATCTTCCAAGGAGAATAGGCCCCGCTGAGTTTTCCCCAGCTCCGAATGCGGAGGCTCAGAAGAACTCATCTGATCCGGGAACTTGTCCGTGAAGTAGCCGTATCCAAATCCGATCTAATTCAGCCACTCTTTGTTGAGGAGGGTCTCAGCAAGAATGTTCCCATTTCCTCGATGCCAGGACAAACCAGATTCTCACTCTCATCACTCGAGAAAGAAGCAATTGACCTCAAGGATAGAGGGGTCAGATCAGTCCTCTTGTTCGGTATTCCGAGACGTAAAGACGATGATGGGTCCAGTGCATACGACTCCGAAGGAATTGTGCAAAAGTCGATTGAGGGCCTGAAGGAACAACTAGCCAACGAGATCGTGATAGGAACCGACGTGTGTCTCTGCCAATACACTAGGCATGGTCACTGTGGAATCGTCAAAGACGGACTCGTTGAGAATGACGCGACTCTGAAGCGTCTTGCCGATACCGCTGTTAGCCATGCCAGGGCTGGCGCAGACATAGTCGCGCCGTCTGCAATGATCGACGGCCAGGTAGCCGCTATTCGGGAAGCGCTTGACGATAATGGATTCAAGGATACGGCGATTCTCGCCTATGCCGCGAAACACTCATCCTCGTTCTTCGGACCATTTCGGGAGGCAGCTTTCTCCAAGCCTCAGTTCGGAGACCGGCGAACCTACCAGATGGACTGCTCAAACCCCGACATGGCTATGCGCGAAATCGCATTGGACGTCAAGGAAGGAGCAGACATAATCATGGTCAAGCCAGCCCTAGCTTACTTGGACATTATCTATCGCGCCAAGAGACGATTCCGAATGCCAATGGCAGCATACAACGTCAGCGGAGAATATGCAATGCTCAAAGCGGCCGCCAGGGAAGGATGGATTGAAGAGAAACCAGCGATCTTGGAAGTGTTGACCGCTATCAAACGGGCCGGGGCAGACATGATAATCACCTACCACGCTAAGGAAGCAGCGGAATGGCTACAAAGCTAGCCTCAAAATCCGAACACCTCTACAGACGCGCAAGAGAAATCACACCCGGTGGAGTGAACAGTCCGGTCCGGAGCTACGCTCCGTATCCACTGTTCATTGCTTCAGCCAAGGGCTCAAGATTTCGAACTGTGGATGATGAAGAGTTCCTTGACTACTGCATGGCCTACGGAGCTTTGCTGGATGGGCATGCGAATGCGGAAGTCGTAGAAGCGGTCCAGAAAGCGCTGGGTAGAGGCTCGCTATATGGTCAGCCTACCGAGATGGAAGTCGAACTTGCCAGCCTCATCAGAAGCTTAGTTCCCTCGATGGAAATGGTGCGGCTGGTCAATTCTGGGACGGAGGCAACAATGCACAGTCTGCGTTTAGCCCGAGCGTTTACAGGGAGACAGAAGATTCTCAAGTTTGAAGGGGGGTATCACGGTGCCCACGATAGCGTCTTGGTAAGAGCGGGATCAGGAGCATCGAACTTGGGCATTCCCAACTCAGAGGGCATTCCCAAGAATGTCGCTGAGGATACACTAGTTGCAAAGTTCAACGATGAAGAGATGAGCAGGAGGATCATCGAAGACCACACACATGAACTCGCTGCAGTAATTATCGAGCCGGTAATGGGAAACATGGGACCTATCCTTCCAAGACCTGGATTCCTAGAGACGCTGAGAAAAATCACCCAAGAGAAAGGAGTCATCCTGATTTTCGACGAGGTGATCACGGGATTCAGAGTTGCTCTCGGTGGCGCTCAAGAATACTTCAGGATCAGACCCGACATGACCGTACTGGGAAAGATCCTGGGGGGAGGACTTCCCATAGCAGCTTTCGGAGGTCGAAGGGAGATCATGGAGAAACTCGCCCCGCTGGGAGGAGTTTACCAGGCTGGAACCTACAGCGGTAATCCTGTAAGCGTCGCAGCCTCCCTAGTCACGCTTCAATCACTGAAACGACGAGGAGGACAATTGTACCCCAAGTTGGAAAAAACCGGCGAACAGGTGCGGAGGGCAATGAACGACCTGATAGGGTCCGCGAAATTAGCAGCCCAAGTAAACGGGCTGTCATCTATGTTCCAAATCTTCTTCACAGACCAGCCCGTTATAGACTACGACTCGGCGAAAAAATCGGATACAACTAGATTCCAAAAATACTTCCAATCCCTGCTCGCATCAAGAGTCTTTGTTCCCCCGTCCCAATTCGAATCATGCTTTCTTGCAACCAGTCACAAAGATGATGAGATTCAAGTAACCCTAGAAGCTATCGAAAGCGCTCTCAACAGACTGTCAGCGTAGAATCGCAAATGCTGCTTAGGGTTGGCTCAAGGGGAAGCAAACTCTCCCTCGTCCAGACCGATATCGTACTGGACCAGCTGAAAAGAAAAGACCCTAGCCTCGTTGTCGAGAGGAAGATTATCAAGACAAGAGGCGACGAGGACCAGAGAACGCCCATCTTCTCGATCAACCAGAAGGGGATTTTCGAGAAAGAGATCGACCAAGCAATCTTGGAGAGGAAGATCGATGTTGCCGTTCACAGTCTGAAAGACGTCCCGGTGTTTGAAGTCGACACGAAGCTCGTGATTGCGAGTGTCCCACAACGAGGATCTCCCTCTAACGTGTTGGTTAGTAAGAACGGTGAGCGTCTTAGAGACTTGAAGAGCGGGAGCAGAGTCGGCACCAGCAGCCTTCTCCGCGTGGCTCAGCTCAAACGTGTCAGGCCAGACTTGCAAGCGGTTCCGATAAGAGGGAATGTTGACACTCGGGTCCAGAAGGTCGAGGACGGAGAGTTTGACGCTGTCATTCTTGCAGAGGTGGGTCTCCTGAGACTCGGCTTGACAGGTCGAATCGCAGAGCGGCTATCTTTAGATGATTTCATGCCCGCTCCTGGTCAGGGAATCCTTGCTCTAATAGCCCGACAGGATAACAGGAAAGTCCTAGAACTCCTCCGGTCAATCGAGGACCCTCCCACCAGGGCACAGGCTGATGCTGAGAGAGAACTCGTCAATGTCCTAGAAGGGGGCTGCAAAGTCCCCATAGGAGCACTCGCGTCGTCAAACAGAGACAGTCTTCACATTACAGGGTGCATACTGTCGAATGACGGAAAGACGAAGATCGAATCGAAAAAGTCCGGGAACATCAAGGAAGCAACGGGGCTTGGGAGAGAAGTGGCTGAAGACCTGATTGCGAAAGGCGCTAAGAAAATAGAGGAGACCTGGCGCGGCTCATACTAACGGGACTAGAAAATAATTGAATACTGTAGCGGTGACTCGACCAGCCGGCTTAGGGAAAGATACGATCCGGCTCGTCAAAGAGATGGGCTGGAACCCATTGATCGTTCACACAGTGGAGCTCAGGCCGAGAGAGCAATCGGAGATCTTCATAGAACTCTCCCAAGTCTTGACTGGAGGGCCAGTGGACTGGCTGGTACTGATGAGCCCGAACGGTGCCAATCTCTTATTCGACATTCTCAGAAGTCATGGGAACCTACTTCCGAGCGTCCTAGGCGATCTTCAGCTATTAGCGGTTGGCCCAAAAACAAAGGAGGCCCTCGCGAGGCAAGGGATGCACGGCGTTCACTTGCCCGACAAATTCAGCTCCATGGGTATTGCTGATTTTCTCTCCACTCAGGATCTTGGGGGAAAACGGATACTGCTCGCTAGATCATCTTCAGCAGACAATAGCTTGGCCAGAGAGCTTGCGAACAACGGCGCGACAGTCGCTACGGTCAATCTTTACGATTCGGTCATTCCCTCCGACGCAACCAGCTTCCAACGATTCGTGGATCTCATCGGGAGGGATGATATCCAAGCGATCCTTTTCACGAGCTCGCTGTCCGCTTCAAACCTATTCACGATGTCGAAGAACTCCATTGACCTCGACGAGCTCGTCCCACGACTTCGAAAAATCCGGATAGGAGCCATAGGTCCCGTAACGGCCCGCAAGCTCGCTGAGCTCGGGGTACCGACGACGGTGATGTCTGAGACGTTCATAATTGATGATGCCCTTAAGGAACTATTGCGCTGAGCATTTTCGTGACGCATAGTATTGTCCTACTCAGGATACTTTCCGATTAGACTGAATTCTCTCACACCCCATGGGCGATGAGCCTCAGCGAGCCACCATTGGTTTGACGAGGATCGGGGCCGTGACCGCGGCCAAGGCTTCTATGAACCTTGGATCGTCGTTGAGGGATAACGTTCGAGCCAGCTCTATGCCATGAGAATTTGCATAGCCTCTAGCTTCCACATCCAAGTCGTAGAGAATCTCCAAGTGATCTGAGACGAACCCTAATGGGCATACCAAGATCCGCGTGATCCCTTTGTTTGAAAATTCAGAGATCTTCTCTTTGAGGCTCGGGCCCAGCCATGTTCCGGTTGGCCCGCCGGCACTCTGAAACGCAAAATCCCACTCAGTGACACCGGCCTCTTTTGCGACTAGCTGGCTTGTTTCCAGCAATTGGGCTTGATACGGATCGTCGTCGGAAAGGGCCCTGAGGGGCAAACTATGGGCCGTAAAGACCACCATGGTTCTTTCGAAACTCCTCATTTCACTCAGCCCGCTGCCGACACGGGTTGAAAGTGCTGTGATCAATGATGGCTCGGTGTGCCAACTCTTCACCATGACGAACGGAACGTTGGAATGTTTCCTAGCCAATCCTCTTCTAACACTGTCCTCGTAGCCGCCGATGCTAAGCTTCGAGTAGTGTGGGGCGAGAGCGAGGCCGACGAGAATGGGCGGGTTATCGATACTGATTTTCTCGACAACATCCTCGACGAATGGATGCCAGTGTTTCATCCCAAAAGAGACCGTTGCAGGGGTGCCGTCTGCGATTAGTTTCTTCTCAAGCGCGTCAGCTTGAGATTTGGTGATCTGGAGTAAGGGAGTTCGACCCCCAACTCGCTGATATCGCAGCTTCAGATGCTCGATCTCGTCTAGGCTTGAGCCACGACCTCCTCTAACCTGGGTCAGGTAGTCGCCTACCTCGTCTAGAGAGTTTGGGCTACCGTAAGCCATCAGGAGGATTGTAGGCAATCCATTGGTTCGATCCGTGGATCTTCATCTCTTGTTTCTGGTTGATTGCTGCACGAACTGAACAAGTCTCTTAGCTTTCTCGGCTTTTGTCTCGGGCAGGACCCCATGTCCCAAGTTGAATATGTGACCAGGCCTGCCCCGCACTCTGGCAAGGATCTCCTTTGTCCTCTCCTCGATCAGCTTGTCCGGAGCGAGTAGGGTCGCAGGATCGAGATTACCTTGTATCGCTGCCTCTCCCAGAACTTTCCAAGCGTCGTCGATGGGTAGTCTCCAGTCGACGCCGAAAACATCGCTCTCAGCCTCTCGCATCTGGTTTAGTATTCCCGCGGTTCCGACTCCGAAGAGAATTCTTGGAACGTTCTTTCCGGATACGTCAGTTAGAATCTTCTGATTGTAAGGTAGGACAAAATCTCTGTAGTCCGCAGGTGAGAGACACCCTGACCAGCTGTCGAAAAGCATCACCGCGTCGACTCCCGCCTTGACCTGTGCCGACAGGTATGTTGTAACGATGCGAGAGAGCATGGAGAGAAGTTGGCCCCACAGCTCTGGCTGATCGTACATGATTTTCTTGGTTCGAATAAATTCTCTGGACGGGCTTCCTTCGATAAGGTAGGACGCGAGGGTGAAAGGTGCTCCCGAGAAGCCTATCAGAGGAACTCTTTCTCTGAGTTGTTGCTTGATTAGCCGAATAGCGTCCAAGACGTAGGGGACGTGTTCTTCAGAAGAAAATCCTGAGAGACTCTCAACCTGCTCCTTATTCTCAACAGGCCTCTCAATAACGGGTCCGACTCCGTCTACCAGTTTGAGCTTTACGCCGATTCCTTCTAGGGGTAGCATAATGTCGGCGAAGAGAATTGCGGCGTCCACTCCCAGGTCGGAGACGGCGTCTGTTGTGATTCTTGCCGACAGTTCAGGGGTCTTGCATATCGTGAGAACGTCATGCTTTGTCCGGATTTTCTGATAGCTTTCGAGATATCGGCCTGCCTGTCGCATGAACCAGACTGGAGTGTACTCTGTCTCTTTTCTCCAGCAGGCTCGGAGAAAATTGTCATTCTCGAATTCGGTCATGCTCTCTTCACTACAGACTTGTCATGGTCCTAGAAGGTCAAGCATCTTCTCAGGAGTGACGGAGACGCATGTGAAGATGGGCGTCTCGATGGCGGTGTATCGGCTTGCCTCGCTGCCGCGCAGGTCCATCACGAGGTTGAGAAAATCCTCCGGATGGTCCGTTTCGAAAGAGAGGATGAACTCGTAATCATCTAGTCCGAAACAGTAGGAAGTGTGAATGGTTACGGAGGAGTACTTGTGTCCTATCTGGATATGTTCCTTCATTATTCTCCGTCGTTCTTCGAAGGGGATGCTGTACCATTCCCGTTTCTTTGTGAAGGGATATACGAAGAGATAGTTGGAGCCGATAGGGTCAGGGTCTGTTGTCTTGCCAAAATACTCTGATGGTCGAATCATGGCCAGGTAGGAATATGGAGTTGTGAGATACTTTCCGAGGCCGGTTTTCAGGACTTCGGAGTTGAAGCTCTGAAGATCCTCCACTGAATCAGTTATGACCCATAACATGAAGTCGGCGTCTCCTCTAGTTCCAATCAAAGAGTATGTTCGGGGAACCAGAGCATCATGCTTACGAAGTGTCCCTAGGAAGTCATCTGTGGTCGCCTGACGTTCGTTGTCTGGAAGACGCCTCCAAAGAGGGTCTAGCTTGTAGAAAGTGTACTTGACGACGCGATACAGGGCTCTCGTCTTCTGGACGGGCTCGGGGGATTGGAGCGTCAAGATGCTCTCCCCTGGGCTCTTCGAGGTCTTCTATTTGAAAGAAGGCCGATAGGCGTCTAGTAGTATGTAGACCGTTATGAGGGATTTCTCAGTTCATAGCCGGCAAGAGTCTGGGCTGGTGATTTTGCTCTACGCTTGGACGTATTTCTGGGGATTCTTGTCGAATGAGGCTTTGCATGCAGATGAACAGAAGTAGATTGTTTTTCCTCCACGATTGGATGTGAACTTCGTCTTCTTCTCGTCTACCATCATTCCGCAGGCTGGGTCTCTTGACATAGCGTGACCTCTGGTGTTCTAGCTTCCGCAGGGTGAGGGGTGCCGTGCTTCCTTATGTACTCTAGTCTTGCTTGGGCTTTGTATTGGCTCACTTGAGCTTTGATACCGTTAACCGTCTCTAGCCAGGTTCTGTTAACTCTTGGTTGGTTGAGTTAGCTTCGGAGCATCGACTCCAGGGATTACCGTAGGCGTCGGGTTCCCCTTCATTGCTTCAACTGCTCCACCTTGCGCCTCTATTATGGGAGGCCGGGAACGTGCGAACCTCACCCGTCCCCGCCGAGCCAGGTTGACCGCTGCCACCCTGTCCCGGTCCATTACTATTCGACATTTTCCGCACCAGAGCTTACGTTTCAGTCTCTTGTCCGATTGGAGTCTCTCCCCGCATCTCGGACAAGTCACACTGGAACCTCTGGTCTCGCGTCTAGATAGACGAATGATTGGAAGACCAGACCATCGAGCCTTGTACTCTAACTGTCGCTGGGCTTCACTGAAGCTCCAGCCGTTCATCCTGCCCCGATACTTTCTGGCCTGACCGTTACCCCTACGGTAGAGACAACGTATGCCTCGAATATCTTCCAGTACTATTGCCTGTCTCTGTTGGACTGCTGCTTCTACAACTGTCTTCGTGGTGGTATGGAGTAGATGACCAATCCTAGCGGTTCTACGCATTCCATACTTCGAGGCTATGACCCCTCTAATCCTAGCATCGTCTCGTTTGAAAGATGCGACTATGCGCATCGTGGTACTGGCTATGCGCACTGTCTCTGAGAGGTCGTAGTGATGTGTCTCCTGCTCGTTTCCGACTGTGAGATTACGAAGGTTACGGTCCACACCCACAGTGGAGGTGCATTCTACTGTGGTAACGTCGTGGGCGATAGAGAGGCAGAGCCTGTTCCGGGTGAGAGTGAAAGAACGCACCTCGACTCCCGGTCGAGAGATAAGGTCTAACGTGTGCTTGGTCAGGGATATGCTGAGACGCTTCCCTCTTGACAGTGG
>Ga0209154_1000535_pt1 | contig 25149 bp, 21 predicted proteins | sample GraSoiAngelo_121_FD_185878 | JGI IMG/M metagenome (GOLD analysis project Ga0209154, IMG submission 185878) | Grasslands soil microbial communities from the Angelo Coastal Reserve, California, USA - 14_0919_12_20cm (SPAdes) (version 2) | ecosystem: Environmental > Terrestrial > Soil > Grasslands ... | reverse complement strand
GCTCTCTTAAGCGAGACGTGAGGAGAGCGATGTTGTACCCGGTCCCTCGCCAAGCGCCTATCGGTATCGAGACTGCCTGAAGGGACAGTCAGTGAGTGTGGGAGTTCTTGCCGGAATTCTTATCTTCGTGCTGCCAGGTGTTCGGTGAGCCACGCAATCATTTGAGGGCGGAAATCCGGGCCGCCACTGGGTAGCAGACTTTTGAATTCTCGTAGGCCCTTTTATTCCTTTATTCTTTCACGCGGAAGACTGCTGCGTGGATGCACGACTGAATCGTCCGCAGGCGCATAGTGCAGCCGGATCTACCGTCCGCTTCAAACGATAATGCAGATCTTCCTTACTCCCCCAACGTTCTTGCGATTGCCGGGATTGCCTAACCGACTGGTTTTTGCAATTATTTGCCGAATGAGATTCCGGACTTCTGGAGATACGGTTGGGCGGGCCTTCGCGGTGCCGACTCTACCGCTTCCAATAGAGTCGAAAACCTTTGCGATGCCAGGCGATAACAGTCTCGTGTTTGATGATGAGCGATGCCGACCGCCAATCGTTCAAATCGTTCCACAACTGCGAGATTCAACTCCACAGGACGCGGTCGGCCGAACTGAGGGACAATCGATGGCCAGCGCACAGACTCCCGGGAAATCAACGAAGGACTGGTGGCCGATTTCGACGCGGGCGGAAACGTGGTCGGGCTCGACAACACGCTTCCGAGAGGTTGGACCTAAGACGCTCGAAGCCGAGTCGCTGCCAGCGGTCAAAATGAGAATCGCGTAGGACCAGAATCAGCGGGTGCGCGGAAGTAGAGGATCTTCTTTTGGTCCCTGCGCGGCACCTGACCGAAAGCCGACCCTCGGAGGAGAGACATGGTCAAAAAGCAGGCAATGAAGAGCCTCCCCAAAAACGAGGGGGATATTCTCAACCGACTTTCCGCCGGGCTCTCAGAGCAAGAAATCCGGCGCGTGCTGGCGGGGGCATTGAACTCCCTGGATCATGCGGGGGTGCATCGTCTCCTCAAGCGAGTGGGGCATGAAACAGCCACTGCGCTACGCAGAGTCCTGCACGCGGACAGCTCCAAACGTCCGCCAGTCCCTGGCAAAGCCAAAGTCAAAGAAGAATGGGAGAAGGCGTGGGATGACTGGAATTCCCTGATTGCGGAGGCCAGCCACGAAGAAGGTCAATATGTGATTCAGGAGCATCACTGGGAAGAGCCGTACTTCGATCCTGGGTCCGTCACCCTTGCCTTGGAGCCGATTGCTGCCCGGATGAAGAAGGTTCTGCCACGCGTATTCGAAGAGAACATGGACCCCGATTTTAGTTTCGCCGAAGCTGTCCGGAACAGCATGGAAGAAATCGAGTCGGGCCTTCCGGATTGGATGGATCCCTTCGTCAATGAAGGCTTTGTGCTGGGCCCTGAGGCGACGGCCTGCCTTATCGACTGGGAGTGGAGAAGCGCGCGCCTGCGGAGCATGACGGCCTTTCAGTTTGTCGACCAACTCTGTCGATTGGAGGCATCAACGCAGGGCTTAGGCCTGGACGAAAAAGCTCTGGCCCGCTTTGTTGGCGGCCTCAACGCGGAAGCCAAGAAGGACATCCTCAAGGGAATCCAGGCCAAGCGTGACCAGGAGCCGTGGAAACAAGCGCTCGACCAAACACATTCCAGTTGGTTCCAGATATACAAGCGGCTGTGCCGCGGTCAAGACCGTCCGGCCTATCTGGAAGATTGCCGAGCGCGAATCGGCCAAGACTGGACGCTTGCCTTGCCTGTAGCCAAAGATCTCGAGCGCAGGAAAAAACATGCCGAGGTATTGCCGGTATGCGCCGCCGCCCTGCGTTCCTTTCTTGGCGTGCCGGAAGGAGAGAAATGGGACCTACGCGAGGAACTCCTCGTTGAGAGTGCGGGCTACCGACTGAACGGACGATTGGATGCCCGGCTCGGGGATTTGCTTGAAATCTGGGGACGGTCCTCACGTGCCCTCGGAGAAGAGGAGATTGCCACTGCTGCTCGGCTCCAGTCCGAGCTTCTCGAGAATTGGAAGAATTGGGACAAGGCCATCGCCGCCTTTCGCCGCATCCCGCAGCCGAGGTTCGCTCCACTCCGGGAACGCCTCTTCGCCCAATGGAGGGAATTCGTCGCCGAAAGAAGCGTTGCTGGCGCGGGCGAGGATGCGCCCCAAAAGTCCCACTGGGTTCAAGCCTTGGCCGATGCCGCCTGGGAAGGACATAGCCGTCGGGATTCCTTCTGCGCCTGGCTTCGGCAATGGCTCAACACCATTGAACGTGATTCTGGGGCCCTCCGCAGCTCCGAAGGTGCTTTAGCCTGCCTGTCTCTCGATCTGGAGGGAGGTACGTGGTTGTCTAGAGCTTCCCCGAAGCTGGCACGTCTTTTGGCTTACAACCGCACCAATGACCCGACCTTGCGGGCTTCGCGTAGAAAGTGGTTGAAACGTCTGGGTGTCTCCGTGTTGGTCCCCGAACTGCTTGTTTTTTGGAGACGGAACGTCCAGCGCCTTGTCCCCGATCCAGCCGCGAGCCGCGGAGACTACGAAAGTTGCGCCGATTGGGTCCAAGCCCTCCGGGAGTTGAACCCGACTTCCTTGAAACAGCTGCTTCGTGAGTGGTCGGTCTCCCACCACAGGCGCAGAAACTTGTGGCGAGCACTCGAGGCGAAGGGCCTTTCAAAGCGCGCGTTCAGTCTTGCCGATGGTACCGAAATCACGCGTAACATTGGCGATGCGACATCCCGAGTGCTATATGGGCGGGGCGTTCACCCATAGGGATGAATGAGATGAAAGTCGTCGCAGCGAGAGTACGATCAAGCCGGGTGAGGGACGGTACGGTCGTCGCCGCTCCAAATGCAAACCCAATGTTCTTCGAGCAGAGACTCCGCTCAGCTATATCATTAAAGGCGGGGTGCCTGCGCTTGTCCGCGTGAGGCAATTTCTTGATGCGCACCTGCGCGGCGCGTGACGCGAGAGACCACGCCCAAGATCACGCCGCTCCGTCAGGATGATACGCATCGGCTCATTCCTTCGCGTTACAGCGATCAGAGCGCCCTCGAACGACTTACCGAAAGCGCGGAGGAGCTGAACGATGTGTTCGAGCTGGACGCTGCCACCAACGACCGTTTGCTCGGCGAAGCGAATTTACTCCCGGGCGTCAGCGTTCACGGAGACGGCCGCTACTGAGGTTGCTTATCACAAATCGCTTGAGCTGCAGGAGGTGAACAGGCAGGAGCCGGAAACCATCACATGAGCCCGGAAATCAACATCGAAGGCACACCTGTTTATTTGGACATAGAAAGCTTACCCGAGGAAGGATTCTATTATCTAATTGGGATTCGAACCATAACGGGCGACTCTGTCGTTCAGCACAGCTTTTGGGCGAATGGGCCTTCGGAGGAAAGCCGCATTTGGTGGGAGTTCCTGTCCAAGCTGATGGAAATCGAGAATCCTGTTGTGATTCGTTACGGTAGCTTCGAAAGCGTTTTCCTAAAGCACATGGTCGAGAAATATGGTGGCCCGCCAAATGATTCTGGTGTTGCGAAAGCACTCGAATCGTCGATCAACCTTCTTTCCGTTGAGAAGTACTGAAAGCCAACTCCTACTTCTTGCGAGGCAAGAGATTCCTGAGCACGGACGCCAGTTGTTCGGCGAGACGGCCTGTTTTGGCGACAGATTCGAGCTGCCTGTAGATATCCTCCGCGTCACCCTGCTTTCGAGCACCGACACTGCATACGACGACTATGTGGTGCTGCGGATAAATTCGGTAAACGACGCGGTGGTTGCCGAACTGGTGCTTCCAATAGCCCGCCAGAGACGCGCGCAACGACAGTCCGTATCCTTCGGGGGCAACGGCTAGCTTCTTCTCCAAGACTTTCCGCAGTTGATTTCGCACACTGCCGTCGAGGGCCTTTATATCCGCTGCGGCATCCGAGGTGTATCTAAGCTCAAAGGGAGGTTTGGCACGCACCTCTTCCGATGGTGGTGCAGCGGGCGGGGGCTGTCTTCGCCCTTTGGTCATTTGCCAAAGACATCTGCTGTGGTAAGCAGCCGGCCCGCCGCAAGGTCGTCGTCAATGGTCTTTGACAAGGTGAGCAAGCGGTCAGTCAGGTCGCGGTCGGCGAGAATCTCCAGAGTGGCAAGAATTGACTCACGTTCGTTCACTAGGCAGTCCAAAAACTCTTTGTCCACCAGGTACTTCGGGGGCTGGCGGCGGTTCTCCACCAACACGACACGGTTTTTTTTCGCTGCTTTCAAGTATGTTTTCAGCTTGTCTCGAAGGTCGGTCGCCGTGACCTTCTTGACAGCGATGGAAGTGCGTACCAATGAAATCTCCTTAATGTACGATACAAGGACGCAAGTGTACGTTTCAAGATGGTGCTCTGTCAAGGGCCAAGTTGATCGCGGTGGAGCGTGGGAAGTACGACAGGGACTTTTCTGAACGCGTGCTTAGGGATTCGGGGTTGCTGATTCCCGAAGGCCGAATGAGGACGCTGCGCGTTGGAATTGCCAGTGACGAGCAGCTGATGGCCCGGACGCTTGCGATCGCCCGCGGCGAAAATAAGCCGGCCGCCGGTGATCCGAAGATTTTGGTTCACGTCCGCTGAGAGCTTCGCCAGGATCCTTATCGGACCGCAACCGTGCGTTACTTGGGATCATCGCTGAATCCGCCCCTGACCGGCCGGAACAAGTCGAATCTCTCCCGCAGGCTGAAGACCATGCAGCGGTACGGCTTCGTTCAACTCAGCCGCGGAGCACGGGGCGCGGTCATCTCGAAGGTTCCGTACCAGAAGATCTCGTTGACGCTGCCGTTGTCAAAACCGGGGCGGCAAGGGATCGAGGCCGCCGCACATGAATCGGAACCTGTGCGGTTGGCCTGGCGGTCGGCCGCAGTATGAAGGATGCGAGCTCATGCGCTCATGCGCCGCAGCACTTCTTGTATTTCTTGCCGCTGCCGCAAAGACAGGGTTCGTCCCTGCCCGTCTTCGGCGTTGCCGTCCTGATCTGGGAGGAGCCGGCCGGGTTCAGTTTGGAGTTTGGTGCAGCGTAGGTTGTGTTCTTCGCTCGGTCCTCCCGAAAGCACGCCCACCATCCCATCTGGGCCACGGTGTCATCCACCAGCCGTAGATGCGGATTGTCTGCGAGTCCGGCGAGAATCCGGTCCTTACCCATCGCCAAGTCGCGTGTGACATTGTCAAAGCGAATGCAGTCGGGGTCAACCAACCCGTCCTCGTAAGCCTTCTTGATATCGTCGAGCAGCTCTTCCGGGTAAAGATCGGAGCTATGGCAGACCAGCGCGTCCCAGACGTGTGACCACTTCCGCACCAACTTGCCACGAAACAGGGCAGCGAAGTAACTCACGATCTCATCACGGCTCTTCTGTCCGGCGACCACCAGTGTCACAAGACTGCTCAGCGCCGCACCCCGAACCCATTGGTCAGTGCTCTCATTCTCGATTAAGGACTGGATACCTGCCAACTCGCCGCCACATACCGACGCCAGTACCTGGCCGAGGTCTCCCGTGATGAAGTCGCCGCAGAGAGAGTCCAGGAGGTCGCCCGGAAGCGACGCGAAGCGCACCATAAGCGGATAGGCGCGGGTTTCGCGGAACTGGGCCAGCAAGAACATGGCGTACAAGTGGGCCATGTAGTCACCCTCAGCGTCTAATTGCGCTGCTCGGTCCACGGTTCCTTTGAGGATGCGCAGTAGCTCTGGTGTGATCTCTTCCCGGCGCGCCACGGCCGCTTCAACCGCAGCTCGTGCAAACTGTCCAGTATACCGTTCGAATTGGTGTAGGATTTCGGCTGTTTCCATTGGCATCTTCGTGCAGCCACATTCTCCCTTACATTCTCTACCTTCTCCTACGACGACGATTATAGCGGTCGCTGTGTGATCACTCCGTCGCCTGAAAGGCGACGGCTTCTCGCGGCACGCATGAGACGACATCCTCTACGTTATGCCGCGAACGCCCGATCCGGGCGCGTTCGAGTATGACTTGCGCGGTGACCACGTCACGAGGCGCCGACAACCCGCATACCGGACATTCATGCCAACGCTCGGCAAGAGTCTTGGGCACGGCCGCTCCGCATACGCACACTTGGCTGGTTCCACGCGGATCCACCTTCACCAGCTCTCGCCCGGCGCTCGCAGCCTTGTACCAGAGTTTGGCAAAGAAAGAGTTCCATCCGGCGTCGTGGACCGGGCCGGCCAATATTCCGCGCGAAAGTCCTTTGATGTTCAAGTCTTCCACCGCGATCAACCCGTAGCGTTCCACCAGCCAGCGGCTGAGATCATGATGAAAGGCGGCACGCTGGTTTCTGATTTTACGGTGCGCCTTGGCCACTAGTGTGGCGGCCTTGCGGCGGCGGTGGCTGCCGCGCTTGCGACGGGAAAGCCGGCGCTGGGCGCGGCGCAGGTGTGCCAACCCGCGCTTGAGGTGTCGGGGATTGTCGATCTCCTTGCCATTCGAAAGAGCGACAAAGCTATCCAGTCCGACATCCATGCCGATCTCCTCGGACGACTCCGGCAACGCCACACTGTCCCGCTCGACGGAAAAACACACGTACCAGTGATTCACGTCCCGCTTGATCGTAACGGTCTTGATCTCACCCTCCACAGGCCGGTGCAGTTTGACTTTGACGAGGCCAGCGCCCTGGATACGCAATTTGCCGTCTTCGAGCAATCGGCAGCCATCGCCGTAGGACGGAAAGGTGATACTGTCGTACCGCCGGAACGAACGGAAGCGCGGGAAGCCGGGCTTCTCGCCGCGCCTTACCCGAGCGAAAAACGCCTGGAAGGTCTTATCCAGCCGGCGGAGCACATCCTGGCAGCAGGAGAAGTTGGCCAGTCCGAGCAATCCTTCTTCCCGCATCGGCTTCAACTGCTTGGCCTGGTCGTAGTAGTTGATGCTCTTGCGGCAAACTTTCCAAGCATCGCGCCGTTCCTGAAGAGCGGCGTTGTAGAGCTCGCAAGCCTCGTGGAGCTGGTTCTCGAGGAACTGACCCTGGGCTTGGTTGGGGTACAGGCGGTATTTGTAGGCGAAGCGCATAAGCAGGAGCATACAAAGAGCATAGGTCTAAGGCAAACAAAAAGCGAATGCGCACGAATATGCAAAAGAAGGCCGCATGCCCCTATCACCTAAAGGCGACAGTCCCCTGCGGACGAATCTATGGCACCTTTGCGGATATCATCTCCAGGGCCGAGGACCTCTACGTGCCGAGTGCGCCGCCGATGAGCCCTTTGACCAAGTCTTATTTTACCTGCTGGGCATTTTTCGATGCTTGTGCGGGGCCGGCCAACGAGACCATTGGGACCACCATTTTGGAGACCGGCGCCGCTTTCGGCATGCACCCCGAGCTGTTACGCCTGATCCGGCTGATGCAGGATTCGCGAATGGGCTTCTACATCCACCGCGGCAGAGAGGGCAACGTCAGCATTCTTGAGGATCTCGTCACCAGCGCCGTTTACCGAGCCGTCGTCCCCGCCGGCTATCGCGGCGGGAAGAACGAGAACTGGTACGTCCGCTTACTTCCGCCGCCATTCCAAGAAGGCACGGAACACGTCGTCTTTACGACGCCATATATCGTGGTGCACCCGGACTTCGCCGATTGGTTGGCGTACTTCCGGCGTACGTTACCCGCCACGGCAGGTTTCGATGACTACGAGCGCCACATGAAATACGGACCAACCAGGGAATACTGGAACGATTACATTTTCGAAGCCTACGTGAACCACCAGGCTGACGCGATCTATCTCGCCGGCCTTCCCGACATTCCCGAGAGCCGCCCGCATTCCAAAATATCCGAGGCCAAAGGCTGGAAGGCCCCGGCCTTCCTAAGGCAGAATTAGCTGGAGCGAGCCGGTACTATGGACGACGTGGATTCCGAGTGGCGCCGTCAGGGCGCGACCCTCAGCCACAAAACGGCGCAGGAGGAGTTCGGGCTGACATGGGAGGAGATCGTTCGAGCAATTCGCGCTGGCAAGCTGCATTGCCAACAACAATCCATGCACGGCAACCCCTGGCTTCGGCTTCTTCGGCGAGAGGTGGAAACGTTGGTTAGGGAACGGCATGGCGCCAACTACCTGAGGAACCGGCAAGCAAAAACGGAGCTTGCCCGCATTAACCGGGAGTTGAAACGACTGAAAGGCCAGATCGCTGTGTTGGAAGAACGAAAGTCAAAGCTGAGTGTTGATTTCGGTGAATAATCTTTTCTTGACTCCGGATTTGCGGTGGCAACAGGCGGTTTATCTTCAGAACCGCCGCGAAAGGGCGGCCAGCTGCTGTTAATTAACTATACGCCGAACACCATCAGCCTTTGTTTGGCGTCGCTTAGCTGCCAGGCTATCCCCTTGTCTAATTTTTCTCCACCTCGGCACGCCGTTATATGCCTCGGCACGCATCAGACTGGCTCTGTCGGTGATTGGAAATAAAGTTCAACGACGTTTCTTTGCCGCCTTGAGAGCGCGTCTTTGATCCCGCGCACCGTGAAAAATGTGGAGAATATCTGTGCCCCGGCGCGTGCTGCGATAGTAGATTAGATGCTTTCCAGCAGGGAAGCACTTCACTCCGCGAGCGATGTGGTCTGCTGGCCTGCCGGCATTTGGGTGTTCTCCGAGCAGCCAAAACCGCTCCGTGATCCTGTCAGTTATCCGGTCTGCAACCTCCAGACTCGCTCGATCAGCCCAATAGACAAAAATCTCCGCTCCCTCTCAGCATCTTCCGATATGCGGTAGCGCATTATTGGCCAGATGCCTTGCGCGCGAGGAGTTTACGGCCCCTCGCTTTAGTTCGATCTGCAAGTTTCCTTAACCCTTGGCGGCCTTCGTATTCAACAAATCTACCCGCCCCGATGGATTCGATGCTGGCACGCACACGCTGCCGAATGCCATCGAGTTGATCCTCTGTTAGATCGGCCAGGACATCCTCTGCGGTAGGCTTCGCCAGCCGCAGCACGCGGGCGTCGTCATCTTCCATGCGCCGCAACGCCTCGCGGACGACTTCGCTGGCGTTATTGTAACGTCCGCTCCTCACTTTCCTACGAACATAACTCGCAAGCTGGCTGGTAATCGAGACATTCATTTGGTCCATGGACGGTGTCTCTGCTTCTGAGAACCCTCTTCCCTGAAGTTATCCACAAAATCCAAGGATGTCAATCTTTGACATATACCCAATATACCCAGACTGGTGCCTACTCCGCGATGCCCGCCCCCCGAAGCCTTTATCCATCCTAGGGGTTGGGCAAGGAGCACTGGAAGAAAATCGACCCGTCGCAACACATTGTACGAGAGCGAAGCTCATGGGATTGATCGCCGACCTGGGGCGCGGCGCTCTGGGCCTGGACACCGTCATCTTCCTCTACTTCATCGAGAACAATTCCCTGGTTCCTTCCGCTCCTTGAGCCGCTTTCAAAGAAGTTGACAACGGACGCAGGGAGTTGGTTACCTCGGCGCTTACTTTGTTGGCACTTTTGGTCGTTCCCTATCGTTCGGGAGACCACCTGCTGGCAGAGCGTTATGAAGCTCTTCTCACGCGGAGTCGCGGTGTTCATGTTGCAGAGATTTCGCGCGATCATCTGCGCGCCGCTGCGCAGTTGAGAACCATAACGGGAGTGAAGACGCCCGACTCTCTTCAGCTTGTGGCAGCTTTGGGGACTGGCTGTGCCACCTTTCTTACGAATGATCGCGACCTCCCGACTATACCGGGCCTGCGTATCTTGCAGTTGGCTTCTTGCGGTAGGTGATCCAGATTTTTGTGGCGCAGATCACGTTGCTCTGCCTTTCAACCGCATGAACATCACAAATGCCAATTTCGCTATGAAATTTATGCGGTCAACTTTTAGAGCGGAGGTATTCGAGAGCTGATCCGACGCAGAGCTTCCCTTATCGAAAGTGCTTCAGGACCTTCAGGGAGAAGCTTCAATGCCAATTCCAGTTGCCGTTTGGCATTCTCTGCGTCTCCCTTCCGGGCATAGATAATGCCGATATTCTTCCGGAGTACGGCGAGTTGAGGGCAATCCCGACAAAGCTCGATCGCTTCCTCCATCTGTCCGAGCGCCTGGGACCAGTTATTGTCTTTGGCGGCCTGCAGCGCGAAATTGTTCAATTGCCGAACGCGATCGGTTGCCTCCTGGCGTTCTTGCAAAGCCTTGAACTTTGTCATGTACTCAGCTGCTTCCGGGCTGCCTGTTTGGGACAAGACGCGCGCGAGATTGGCGAAAGCGGAGAGATTCTCAGGATCTGCTTCCACGGCCTTTTTCCATTGCGCGATGGCTTCCGCCTTCTTGCCTTCCTGCAAGAGGTTGCGGCCCAGATAGAGCCGAGCATCGGCGTTATTGGGCTGCAGATTCACGACCCTCCGGAAAAGCTCAGTGGCGTACGGAGAAGAGTGCTCTACGACCCCCAGCAAGAAGAGCGCATTCACATAGTCTGGGGAGAGACGGACTGCCTCGCCAAGTTCTTTCCGGGCGGCCTCCTTCTCGCCCAACGCATAGAGGACGCGTCCTTTGTTATAGCGCGCTAGCGAAGAATCTGGAGTAAGCCGGATAGCTTCTGAAAATTCTGCGAGCGCGCCCTGAAGATCATAGGTGTCGCCCAAAGCGATGCCGAGGTTGACATGGGCTTCGGAGGATGCGGGGTAAAGACCAACAAGTTTCCGAAATGTCTCGACGGAATCTGCATCTCGGCCGCTTTTTCCCTGAAGCATACCTAACCCCGTCAGCGCATTCGCGTTGTTAGGCTCCAAGGCCAGGGCGTTTTGAAGCTGCCTCTCCGCTTCCGCATAGTTCGCCTGGGCCGCGAGCGTCAGGCCTAAGTTAACCAGAGCCTGGGTGTATTGCGGAGAGATTGCAATAGCCTCACGAAACGACTGTGCCGCCTCGCTATTCTTTGCTTGGCGCCCGAGCGACGTGCCGAGATTATTGAGCGCCTCAGCATATTGCGGATCGCTTTCGATAGCCGCTCGGAACTCCCGCTCGGCTTCATCGAACCGCTCACGCAGCATAAGCGAAGAACCCAATTGATTTTGAGCCTGTGCGAAATGAGGATCCAGTTCGATGGCCTGCCGCAGTTGACGTTCTTCGTCAGAATGCTCCTGGAGTTTTGACAAGGCGAGCGCCAGGTTGTAATGCAGTCTGGCGTCCTTTGGTTCCAGAAGAAGAGCTTTCCGGTAGGCGGCTGCGGCCTCGCGTGAGAAACCCTTTTCGAGAAGGTCATTTCCCTGGCTATTCAAAGAGCCCGCCTGCATTTTTTGCTTAGTTTGTTGTTCTAGGCGTTCGAAGATTTCGAACTGTTGTTTGGCCGCAGACTCTTCCTTTTTCTTGCGGAGCATCAAGCCGAGCTTATAGCGGGCCTCCGGACCATCGGGTTTCAGTTCGGTGGCCGTCCGCAGCTCACGGATGGCGTCGTCCGTTCGGCCCAACTGACCAAGAACCTCACCCAAATCGCAATGCGCTTTGTAACTCGCGGGGTTCAATTGGATGGCGCGTTCCAGCGGGGGGACCGCCTCGGGGACGCGAGCCGAATCTTTCAAAGCTTCTGCGAGCATCTCCTGGCCTTCCGAATCCTTGGGATTCCGGCCGGTATAGTCTTGCAAGTAGCGGAGCGCGTCCTCGACCGTGCTGAGATTCATCAGCGCCTTGGCTAAAGACAGCTCTGCCTGGTTGTGATGGGGGTCGATCCGCAATGTTTCCTTGTACTGTTTGGCCGCCTGAGCGTAGTCGTGGTTGTGGGCGTAAGCCGTGGCGAGGTTGAAGCGCAATTCCGCAGAATCGGGCCGGGCGGCAACAGCGTCCCCAAAGAGGGGAATCGAGTCAGCATAATCGCCCGCCTGTGCATACGATTCCGCCAGGGCTATCTTCATTTCGAGCGCGAGGTCTGGCCCGGGCGAATGACTCAAACCATCCTTGAGATAATAGATGGCGGCTTGGTATTTTTTCTGCGAGCTCAGCAAGCGGGCAAGGCCATAAGAGGCCAGGGCAAAGCGCGGATTAATCGTCAGCGTTTTCTTGAATTCGTCGCTGGCCTGCTCGAACTGCCCCAAATCTTGAAGGGCCCGCCCAAGTGCGTTGTGCGCCTTGAAAGAATCCGGCTCCGCGCCGAGGACGACGCGCAGTTCGTCAGCAGCTCGCTGTGGCGCGTGATTCTCCAGGAACGAAAGCGCAAGCTTGTAGCGGATTTCGTGCCGATCGGGGCTGCGGGCCAGTGCTGCCTGAAAGGCGGCGATCGCACAGCTAAACTGTCCTTCGCGTCCATAGAATGTGCCCAGCGATTCATAGGCTTCTGCGCTTAGCCCCTGGGACTCAACTTCGTTCCGAGGCACCTCTGCTGGTGCCTCGGGTCTCATGCGCGGCGTTTTACACGCTTCGGGAATGTCCGGGAGCCCGGTAGCGCGTCCGCCCGAGGAATCAACTCTGCCCTGAGCCGGCGTGGTTGAGGGAAGCGCCCAGCCCTGCACGAGACACAGGATCCCGAAGGAAAAACAGATAGCTACCCGTCGCCACATGGTTCAAGCCGCTCGGAGCCGCAGCGCGAGACCCGGAGCCGCTAATGATATCCCCTTCCAAACGGCGCAGAATACTGGCGCAAGGCGGATAACCGCACTTCGGGGCGAATTGTCGGACGCGGTCGTCGTCGAGCGCGATATCAATAGTAGAACTTCAGGGCCAACTGAATTTGTCTCGGTGAATAGCCAGTGGCTGTCGAATTGACAACCCCAAACAAACTGGTGGCTGTTGGCGCTCGGCCTTGGCCGCTACTTGTCGGAGTGCATGGGGCAACGTTACTGCCGTTCGCGGTCGGAGTGCAAACCAAGTTGCTGAAGTTTGCGTTGGGATTGCCCCAGATCGGAGAGTTGGTCAAGTTAAAGGCTTCCGCTCTGAACTCCAGTCGTGCTCGTTCTGTTACCGGGAAATTCCGGAAGACGGAAAAGTCTAAGTTCGCTCGTCCGTCACCCCTCAGAACATTGCGCCCGAAGTTGCCATAGGTTCCCGTGGAGGGCACTGCGAAGGCGGCAATGTTGAACCAGCACTGGAGCGCCCCCACAGCAGCTCCGTTCGGACAGGTTCCGCCGTGCGGATTGCCAACGAGATCAGCACGCTCGGCGCTACCGGACCCGACATTCGGAATAGAGTTGGAGGCCACGACATTAAAAAGTGTCCCTGAAGCGAAACTCGCTATTCCGTTGACTTGCCAGCCGCCAATGAGGGCGTCGACGGAACGGAGGCCGGACATGAATCTCCTGCCTTTGCCGAACGGGAGCTCATACACGACGTCGGCCGTAAAGATTTGCGGCAGGTCGAACCCAGCCAGGCTCTTATCGCGCTGAAGGTGGTACGGGTCTTGGACGGAGGTGCCATTGGTGCCGGTGCCAAACCACTCATCGGCGCCGATGTCGATGGTCTTCGACCACGTGTAGGAAAGAAGATACGAGAGCCCACGAGATGCCTTCTTGTCCAAAGAGACCTGCAGACCGTCGTACCAGGATTTGCCGATGCTTTCGTCGTAGTGGATCGGCACGAGGTAGGGAAAGCGGAAACGTCCTTGAGCCGCGACGAGGTCGGGCGTGCACGTCGTTGTGTAGCAGCTCACCGAGGGAACCAACAGCTTGCCGGTTGGGTCCGGCGTGGTGGCCTGGTTGCCCGTGACGCCAACGTCCAGCCTGTGACCTGACGAACCCACATAGTTCACGGTAAGCGTGGTGTTCGGACTCAAAGCTTCTTGCACCCCGAAATTCCACTGGTCCGAGTACGGATTCTTGATGTTCGGATCCACGAACCAATTGTTCGTGGTTTCAAAGGCAGTCAGACTCGGAACTGTATTGGCGCCTTGAAGCGGGTTCTCCGCAAAAACGCTCGGCGGATCGTTTGTATTGTTGAATGACAGAATGAACTGGTCGGCGCGGGGCCAAGTCCCTTGCTGGTTCTGCGCCATCTGGATAACGGCCGCCCAGTTGTCGAAGAACCTCCCATAAGCGGCGCGCAGAACGGTTCTGGGGGTCAACCGGTATGCGATGCCTACGCGCGGCTGGATATTATCGTAGGAATTGTGCCAGAAGCGGCCATCGGGAGAAACGACGACGTGCGCCGGGAGCGATCCGTCTGGCGTAGGGATGCAGGGAGGTTTGTTGCCAGTGGCGCTGCACGCGGGCGCTAAGGCCTGCAGAACGTAGTTGCCGGTATGGAGATCCCAATTGCCGATGGGCACGTTGCCATCCGCGGGACGGCCATAGACGGGGACGAAGGTCACGTCATAGCGGCCGCCCAAGTTAAGGGTTAGCCTGTCGGTCACTCTCCATTGGTCTTGGAAATAGAAGCCGTCAATCCAGCCGCCGTGTTCCGTCTCGAACTCATTGCGGTACGTGTCCCCCGCCGGAATTCCCAAAAGGAAGGAGGCGAAGCCTGCGCCGCCGACACCCTTCGTTGGGGAATTGGCCGTCTGCGCCGCAGAAAAGTCCAAGTGGTTGGTATTGAAAGTCTGTTGGAAGCCGTTGGTATTAAAGTCCGCTCCCATGCTGAATGTGTGTCTTCCGTGGGTCTTGGCGAAATTGCCCTTCCATTGCCAAATGTCGGACACGACGGCTGGGCTGCTGCCCTCTTGGAAGGACGTAATGTCACCGCTGTCGCTGAAATTAACCGCATTGAAGTAGCAGTTCCGGGTGCCTTTCACGAACGAACACGCGAAGCTGTTGTCGTATCCACCCGCTTTGATGAGCGCCTGCGATATGGCCTCGGGAAGCAACGTGGGGTTTGCGGAGAATCCGTAGTTGCGTCCGAACTGCACGGACAAGACCGACGTGGGGCCGAAAGTATGGTTCCACGCAACGCCGTACTGATAGGCATGGTAGGTGTTTAAATTGATTTGGCCAAAGATTCCCGGCACGTCTCGCGGAGAGCTGATGTGACTGAATCTACCCCAAAAGGCGTTTTTCTGACCAACCTGCTCGTCGATCCGAATGTTATAGCTGTCAGGATCCTGGTTATTCGTGAGGGTCTCATGGAAGTTCTTGCCCGCCACACCTGTTAGGTTGGGTGTCAGCGATCCGTACAGCAGCTGGGCGACCGCTTGCATATTGGGATCCATCAGCTGGGGCGGCAAAATGTTGCATGCGGATTGTCCGGCCGGTGCTGCCGTAGTTCCAAGCGGCGCCTGGAGTTTTGTGCCGGCCATCAGCGGTACCGGTGTATTGGTCGTCCCCTGACAGAGAAAAGGTGTTCGCGTTCCCGACGAGGTTGTGCTGTACGGATTATAAAGCTGATTGCCCCCGGTAAAATCGCCGCTCGACTGTGCGGCCGTTGGGATCAAAGATTGGTTTGCGTTGCCCACATGGAAACGCACTCCTTCATAACTTCCAAAGAAAAATGTCCGATTGCGGCCGTTATAGTGAGGCAGGAGTGCGGGACCGCCGATGTTGGCCCCAAATTGGTTCTGGTGTAGCAAGTTGATTCCGGTGATAGGATTCCGGGCGTCGAACGCACTGTTGCGAAAGAATTCCCACGCTTCACCGTGAAATTCGTTCGTGCCTGTTTTGGTGACGACGTTGACTACACCGCCCAAAACGCCGCCAAACTGCGCCTGATCGTTGTGCGAATCCACTTTGAATTCCTGGATGTCGTCGATGATCGGCGGAACCGAGTACGTACTGCTGAAGCTTTCCTGATCGTTCAATCCGTCCAGCAAAAAAAGATTGCTCCGGTTCGTCTGGCCGTTAATGGAGGGGAAAGAAAACGACCCAATGGTGTTGCCAGCGAACTGCTGGTTGCTGCCGTTTTGCGTCGTATTTACAGTGCTGACGCCAGGGGTCAAGTTCAGCAATTGCGTGAAGTTCCGCCCGTTCAAGGGGAGGTTGTCCACGGACCGCTTGCCGATCACCGTGCCAAGCTCCGAACTGGATGTCTGGATACTTGTCGCGGAAGCCTCGACCACCACAGCTTCAGTCGCTGAACCAATGCGTAAGGTGACATCAATCGTTGTGCTTTGATTGACGGCGAGGTCAAACGGCGCTGTTGTGCCTGTCGCAAAACCCTCCTTGCTTGCGGTGAGCGTGTACCTGCCCGGAATGATATTCACCAACACATAGGTGCCCGTGTCGCCCGTGGTGGTCGTCTGCGTCACGTTGGTTGCCTCATTCCTCAAGACAACCCTCGCTCGCGGCACACCCGCGCCGGATGCGTCGCCAACTGCGCCATTGATGGACGCGGTAGCGACCTGCGCCGAAGCGAGTCGCGGCGACAACAGCAGTGCAATCATGCCCAAAACGAGAACACTTAGAACCCCTAGAGGAGACGATGTCGAGGACGTTGAGAGTGTCATTGTTCCTTCTCCACGCCGGATTTGAGTCCTCGGGCCGGTGGCTTAGCGCCCTCAGATTCTTCGAAGAACGTTTGGCACCCCGCAAAGTTCCACGGGAATGCCAAGCAATCCGAATGGAGAGGTATAACAAAAAGCCTCAAAGTTCAACATCAAACATCTAAATTTCAAATACTGAAATTCTAAAGGATCGGCGGCAGAGTGCTGATAGCCTGCGATTTGTGCCGGTGCACCCGATCTTGCTTTGGATAGCCTCAGGGAGTCAATTCGCGGGCTTCGATGATTCGCAATCTTTGAGAGAGCTTCGAATGGAAGCATCCTGAGGGAAAATATGATTTGCATCGGCCAGGATTTCACATTCTTCCCGCTTCTTGTTCAATGACTGGTAGGTTTTTGCCAACAGCCGGTAAAGTTCCGCGTCGTAGGGAATCAGCCGGATGCCTTCGCGTAAGACACCGGTAGCACTGGCCGGATCACCTCGAGCGACAAACAGTCGTCCCAATAATTCGAAGTCCGCCGGATTGGTGCTTCCTCTGTTGCGCGCGAGGTCCAAATAGCGAATCCCGCCCTCCAGGCCCTCCCGGCTTTTGTTCTGCAGCGCCAGGTCTGCCAGAGCCTCCAAAACGGCCACATTCTCCGGTTCGCCCGCTTCCAGTTGCTTCGCAAGCGACCAATATCGCTCGCGATACCCCGGATGGGCAGTCATCACCTGGCGGTATGCCTCTAATAGGGTGAGCGGAGCAGGAACGGTCATTTTTCCGGGGGATGCGTTTAGATGTACGAGGTCGGGAAGTTCCGGTGTCACCATGTGGAAGGCAACATCGGGGAATGGCTCGTTCGGATCCGCAATAATCCGATGATTGGTGAGAACCGAATGTGAGATCACGTTTACATTTCGCTTTGGCATGTGGCAGCCGATACAGTTGTCGGGCGGACTTTTCTGCTGGCGCACGCTCAGCGGAACCCTGCAACTGCTCTCCGTATGGCAGGACATGCACTTCTGCCTAAAATATGCCGGGGCCTGCTGCTCGGTGGGCTGCCGGTGCGGATCGTGACAGCTCAGGCAGCCGAGGCGTCCCGCGCTGCCGCGATAGCAATTGCTAAGGCGCATAAACAGATAGTGTTGGAGCAAATCATCCTGCGGAGGAGACTCGCCGGTGAAGGGCACGAGAAAAATGCTGAGAGTGTCATCCAGAGCTGCGCCGGGACGAAAGTCGCTATAGTCCTTACCTGGTTGAAGGACTCGTGCCTGGCCGGATTGATGACAGCGCATGCAGATATTGTCCACCAGCCAAGGCGTGAGTTTGGCTGGATTTACAATCGAGTTCCTCGCATTTTGCGCAGAAAAGTTCGTCCGAATTACCGTCAAGTGTTTTGAGCCCGGGCCATGACAGTTCTCACAACCAACGGCCAATTCCGCGAACGGCGGCTCCCGAAAACGGCCGTTGCCTTCCAAAATGGCCTGCGGCTGGCCGCTATGACACATCACGCATGCCGGAAGAATCGGCCGGCTGAACCCGTAATCACCGAACTCGTACCCCGGTGAGAGACCCCAACGATGGATGTTCGAGTAGAAGGACAGTGGTGCTTCGAACAGATAATTTCCGCGCCGCGTGATGGCACCAAAGCCGTTGGCGCCTGCACCGATGATCCAGTCGATTTTGTGGGTGTCTCGGAAAATTTCCTTGCCATCTAGGGTGGTTTCATACTCGCTTTGGTAGAGATTCCCGTTGCTCTCATACGTTTCAAAGTGCCGGTTCAAGTGGTCGTCGAAGATGGACGCCGAAGTTGGAATCCCTGCCAGGAAAGATGCGTTCGCCTCCGAAATGGAGCGGCCCATGTCGGTCTGGGAGTACGACTTATAAATGGCACGATGGCAATTGCCGCAGATTCGAGAACCCACGTAGCCGCTGAGGACGCGCGAATTCTTGTCGCTCTCTTCACGGGCCTGGACCTGACTTTGGTTTTGGCCCAACAGTGGCAGGGCAAACCCAAGGATCGCCGTCGCGAGGAAAGCGGCGATGATCCGACGATGGATAGACAGGTCGAGCGCGAAGCAGCCGCGTGATTCAAAACCGTTTCGCGCTATTCTGGTGGAATCCTCAGTCACGATGTGTGGCTCGCGGATTTCACGCCAGCAGAATTGCGCCTACGAGCGCGGCAGGTTTTGACGGTTGGCGCTCAGCTGGTTGTTCAGGAAACCAATTCCCACGGGCGCACCAGGCGTGCTGCCGGTGGACAAGATCGGGAGGAGACGTCCTTTTTGAACACGGTATCCGAGACCACGCCAGGTAATTTCATCGGAAAAGAAACCAATAATCCAAATCACGAAGCTAAGCGCGTCGCGCACAGGAACGAGCCATAGAATCTTCCAAAGCTTCCGGTCACCCAAACCCCACGATCCTGTTATCCAGGTCAAGCCAACCCGAAGAACAAGATATGCCAGAAGATAGGAAGTAGCTATGGTTACTGAGCCTCGAACCATCGAGGTCGCGAAGCCAAGCAGCGCCCAGGTCAGCCCGTGCGTGAAAATGAGCCCCCAATACCCCATTGGCCGCACGCTCTTCAGTCCGATAGACCAGCGCAATTCATGCTGGAAGTACTCCCGCATGGACTCATTGGGAAAGACCATGGTGACAGGCTTTGCAATCAGTTCCACACGGTGCCCGCATTCCGCAATCCGCTTGCCCAACTCAAAATCGTCGTTGTGATGGTTGACCATTGCTTCCCAGCCGCCGATTTCTGAAAGGAACTTCTTCGAGGTTGCCATGGTCCAGCCAAACGCAAAACGCATTCCTCCTTCGACTTTCTCGGCGACGAGCGCTGCGGGGGCAGAGTCCATATACATGGCCAAAGCATCGAGATTTGACGTCACCGTGCCAACGCTCACGCTTTTGTAAAGCGCCGTTACCACACCTACGTCCGGATCAGAAAAGGGAGCGACTACGGCCCTGAGATAATCCGGTTCCACGCGTACGTCACTGTCGCTCATCACAAGCAGATCGTACTTCGCCTTCTGAGCGAGCTGGCAGAGGTTGTTTATTTTGTCGTTCGCGCCTAGGTGCGGAACTTTCGTAATCAAACGTATGGGCCGGTCGGGAAAATCGGCACGCAATTTCTCGATGATGGGGATGACTGGGTCGTCCATGTCCGCAACCGCGAATACGATTTCATATTCTGGATAATCAAGGCGGCAGAAGCTCGAGAAGTTTTCGTAGGCCTCATGGTCGACACCGCGCACGGGCTTTATGATGCTGGCGGGAGGCAAGAACTGCGCTGTTCCCCGCTGCCCTTCTCGAACTCTGCCGAAGTGACCAATGACGCAGTAGAGGGATAAAAGGTAGTAAATAAGCGGACACAGCGCCAAAGCCAGAACAGAAATAATCAGAATTGACAATACCGCTCCCCAGGTTTCAAAAACTACCTGGGCCTCCGTTAACCAGACCAGCTTTAGGAGTCACTTTATCAGATTTTGAGGAAGGCGCAAGCCTGAGAAAAATTAGTTAGGCGCCAATTGTGTACCCGCAGGCACGAATGGTTTCCACAGCTTCACTCCGGCTTTCCGCGTCCACCTGTTTCAAAATTCGATGGATGTGGTTTCGCACCGTGTACTCCGACAAATTCAGTTGGGCCGCAATTTCTTTGTTTGTCAGACCTTTAGCGACGAGCGCGACTAGTTGTTGCTGGCGCAAAGTAAGGTCCGGCTTCGAGGCGTTTTGGGAGGGCATTTCCTTGGCCATTTGAGCCACGAAACGGAACAGGGTATAACAAAGCTGCGGTGGGCAGACAGCTTCGCCACGAACGACCGAGCGCACCGCGGCTACAACATCGGAGGCAGAGGCATCTTTTAACAAGTAGCCAGTCACGCCGGCGCGGACCGTAGCCATGAAGTGATCTTCATTGGCATCCATTCCGATCAAAACAGTTTTGAAGCCAAGCTCTCCCACCCTTTCGAGTGTAAAACCTGGGGGAAGCCAATTCGACTGGAAGGAACCGATCACGAGCACATCGCAGTTTGTTTCCAGGATATCTTGAATCGTCAGATCCGTCTGCCCGCTTTCCCCAACGATCGTGAGATCGGGACGCTTGCGCAAAAGTCGAACCAGCGCCTCACGAAGCAGACGGTTTTCGATTAGCAAAAACACCCGGATAGATTCACTGGGGACAGATTCGCTCATAAGGATCCTGGTAGCTTATTGCAACGAGTATCGCCGAGGACGGAAACGATTGACGCAAAGACACTCACAAGGCCTGTCAATCCGTCAATTGGTCAAACAAGGTACCTCCCCTCGTTTGCCAGTGTCAAGTCCTAATTGCGAAATTGGCCTCGTTGAATGAGCCTCATATGTCCTAGTACCAAAACGGAAATCGGCAGCCACTATATTGATTTGATAATAAAAAATCAAGTTAATAGGGTACAAAAGAAAAACGAAAAGTCTCGATAGGTTGTCCTGTTTGACAGGCGGTCATTCTATGGGTCACCCAGCAAATCGGGATGGGTCAAGGTTGGTACTGACCTACAGCCGATTTGGTTCACGGCTTCTTTTGGCGTAGACCGCGCGAATAGAGCCAGTTTGATCCTTATGCATCGTGGCCGCACTCCTCATACTTCTCGCGCAGGGAGTGTGCCATGGAAAAGCCTATCCGGGTCCTCGTGGCGAATCGTCCGCGCCTTATGCGGGAAACCATTCTGACAACCTTTGCCGATCAGCCTGACGTTGAAATTGTCGGCGAGGTCGCTGAGGAGTCGGAAATTTTCGAGAGCGTCAAGAGAACTCTGCCGAATTTCGTCGTGATCGCTCTCGACCATCCCAAAGAAAGGCCGCGGATTTGCGATGATTTGCTTCGCGAATATCCCGATGTCCGCGTGATTGCCGTGGACCCTGCAAACAATTACGTCGTCTATTACTGGGCGTCGCTCGATATCCATTCGAGCAGCATTGAAGCCTCCGAAGAAGGATTGCTTGGCGCGTTGCGAAATAGGCCGGTCACAAGCTAAGCAAATCAAAAAAGTTCCTGGCCCGGTCCAGGGGGGACCAATGAAAATGCGGAACATTGAGCAACCTGTGAGTTTTTGGTGGGCGGCAAGACAAGCTGCCGCAACATTGTTGGCTGTTAGCCTCGCGCTGCCACTTGCGCAAGCGCAGCAGCAACCTCAGCAGGCCGGAACGCAACAATCCGTAGCAAAGTCTCCGGGGAAAGCGCTTGCGCGCACACCGGATATCATCTCGGACAACCTTGACCGCGTGGCAGCCTCTGCCGATCAGATCCTCGAGGTACTGAACAAAGAAGCCGGTCTAATGGTCGAATTAAAGCGCCTTCTTGCGCAGGAAGCCGGGATAAGCGGCCAAATCCTCGAAGAGTCGGATCTGACCGATGTTGCCGTAGCAGAGCGCCTCCGCTCCGATTTGCACGTTCGCGTCATGGCCACGCGCCTGCTGCAGCGGTACGGGTACCTCGTACCTCGAATAAATCCTGATTCCGAACTCGCTGCAGAACAAAAACTCGTGCAACAAGAGCGAGCACAGATTCTCGCTCGTGCGGCCGAACGCCAAGACACACTCAGCGGGACTGCGCCTAACTGGGAAAACGCCACATGCGATCCGCGAAGGAATTCGCAGTGCGCGTCGCCGTCCTCCCTACCTGAGGATCGTGAGGGCGTTCCGGCCACACCGGCGGCGCCGAGTCGCTTGCAGCGTTCTTCGCCACCACTGCAGCGCGCCGAGGATGTTCCTCAGAACGATATCGGGCTACCAAACGGGACGATTGCCCCAATCCAGCGTGCAGAGTATCCCGCCAATTTGGGGGCAACGGAAACACTGCTTACGTCCATGGGCAATGGCGTCGGCCCACAATTTAGCGGGGCACAGCGGATACCAGGATCTGGAACAGGAAACAACCTACCGCTTCAACCGATGATTGAGCCGGATCTCCAGTCCCTCGCGATGCCTCAGCCGGAACAACCATCTACGGATTCGCGCTCCCGGGCGACGCGGAATTCGGATAGGTATGCAGCCGAGCGCAACACCGGCTCTGTTGCTTCTCCCTCCATAGAACCGGTGAGGATGCTGCGGCAACCGAACCCCTATGCCAACGTGCCGTCGTTGTACGACCTCTACGTTCAGGCGGCACCGAACAATCGGCCGCTCGAGCGGTTCGGGCTGGATGTTTTCCGCAAAGGGGAGGCGAATCCGGCATATCTTCCAATGGACTTGCCCGTGGGACCGAGCTACGTAGTCGGTCCTGGCGACAGTCTGGCTATTGATCTGTGGGGTGGCGTATCGCAGCGGCTGCTACGGACAGTGGACCGCGAAGGGCGAGTCGCGCTGCCAGAAGCTGGCCCGGTTCTCGTTTCCGGGCGGAGCCTTGGCGATGTGCAACAGGAGGTGCAGCGGGTACTCCGCACGCAATTCCGCGATGTCTCCGCGGATGTGTCCCTGCAACGGCTCCGCACAGTGCGCGTTTATGTTGTGGGGAACGTAGCTTCACCCGGCGCCTACGACGTCAGCTCGCTATCGACTCCTTTAAACGCTCTCTTCGCTGCAGGGGGAGTGACACCGCAAGGTTCTCTCAGGCGGCTTCAGCACTACCGGGGAAAGCAGTTGGTCGAAGAGGTAGATGCCTACGACCTGCTCCTTCACGGGATCCGTGGCGATCTCCAGCGGCTCGAAAATGGAGATTCCCTGCTCGTGCCGTCGCTTGGTCCTGTAGTGACAGTAGGAGGTATGGTGCGCCGCCCAGCGCTTTACGAAGTGCGCGGCGAAAAGACCCTCGAGGATGCGCTCGACCTCGCAGGCGGAATTCTACCGGCTGCAGCTCTTCGGCATATCGAAGTGCAGCGTTTGGTGGCACATGAAAAGCGCACGATGCTGAGTGTCGAGATAGGAGAAACCAGCGATCAGGATGCAGTCGCGGCCAAACTGCGCAGTTTCGCCGTGCAAGACGGTGATGAGATTCATATCTTTCCCATCGCGCCGTACAACTCCGCTTCGATTTACCTGGAAGGACATGTGTTGCGCCCTGGCCGGTACTCTTTTAAGCCTGAGATGAGGCTTACCGATCTCATCACCTCCTACTCCGATCTCCTCCCGGAGCCTTCCACGCGTTACGCCGAAATCATCCGGCTGCAGGCACCCGATTACCATCCGGCTGTCGAAACTTTTGACCTTGCAGCCGCTCTTGAACATCCCGAGACTGCACCAAAGCTTGAGCCACTCGATACCGTGCGCGTCTTTGGGCGATTCGACTTTGAACCGTGGCCTGAAATACTGATCACCGGCGAGGTTCGCTCACCCGGGCAGTATCGGACGTCAGGCCAGCAACACTTGCGTGATGCAATTTATCAAGCTGGCGGCGTGACCCCGGATGCCTGGCTTGATTCCGCACAGCTCTTCCGCATACAGCCAGACGGTAGTACACGAGTTTTCAGCATCAACCTGCGCGACGCGCTTGCCGGCGAACCCTTAAACAATATCCTGGTCGAGCCGCGGGACCGCATCCTGGTGCATCGTCAGCCGGACCAGGTCTCCCCAGCAAGCGTGTTTGTCCGCGGGGATGTGGCACGGCCGGGACGCTATCCGTTCGCAGCCAATATGCATGTATCCGACTTGGTGCAGTCCGCCGGTGGATTGTTGCGCAGCGCGAATCCTGATGCAGGCGACCTGACGCATTATGCCATTGCGAATTCCTCTGGTGAGCGCGTGCAGGCTGGACATCAAGATGTAAATCTGGGTGCTGCGCTCACAGGCAAGGAAGATCACAATCTGCTTCTTCATGACGGGGATGTGCTGACCGTTCCGCAGCAGGCCGGATGGAATGACATCGGCGCGACCGTCACATTACGGGGAGAAGTGCGCAAACCAGGCGTGTACGGTATCCGGCCTGGCGATCGTCTCAGTTCCTTGCTAAAACGTGCCGGAGGGATGCTGCCGACGGCGTATCCGCATGCGGCCGTCTTCGAGCGGAACGAGGTGCGCGAGCTTCAGCAGAAGAGCCGCCAAGAACTGATCCAGAGGCTCGAACAGGAGTCCACCGTTGTGAAAACCGCTGCATCCACAACTGGCACGGAAGAGGCGGCGCTGCAACAGGCCGCCATGCAGCAGCGCCAGCGCGTGCTGGATGCTCTTCGTAAGGCCCCGATATCGGGCCGGCTCGTCGTTCACATACGCACCGACCGCAAGGATTTTGCAGGCTCGCCGGACGATATTGAGCTTCGCGCCGGCGATTCACTCACGATCCCCAAGCAGCCCGGGGCGGTGTTGGTGATCGGGCAGGTGTACAACTCCAATGCCCTTACCTATACACCAGGAAGAAATGCGGGCTGGTATCTCTCCCACGCGGGAGGCCCCACGAAGCTTGCAGAGAAAGGGGCGATCTTCATTGTCCGTGCCGACGGTTCAGTCTCGAGTGGAAAGCAAGGAGGATTCTGGTCCGGAAGTGTTCTTTCGACAGCCATGGGTCCGGGCGACACCATTGTAGTACCGGAGAGGCCCGTTCTAGGCAGCAATGCCTTGAAAAACGTCTTGTCACTCGCGCAGATCGCGTCGTCCGCTGCGATCGTTGCAGCGGTTGCGATTCCCTAATCCCTAATGAGGACACGAAAACAAGTCGGAATTCTCGGAGCGGCGCTTCTGTTTAGCGCCGCCATGGCTCGTTTGTCTTCGGCACAGGAACAGGCGACAGGTCCCACGCCGTCGGAAGCCGCGACCGAGAAGCACGACTCTTCCTCAAAGGCGGACGAAAAGGAAGCGCATTCGATTGCCAAAACCTCTGGGGGAACACAGCCAGGGCTACTAAAGCGCTTCTTGGACGATCAGCAAAGAGTGTGGACCAGCCCCGCAAAGCTTCG
>Ga0209154_1000531_pt1 | contig 25256 bp, 28 predicted proteins | sample GraSoiAngelo_121_FD_185878 | JGI IMG/M metagenome (GOLD analysis project Ga0209154, IMG submission 185878) | Grasslands soil microbial communities from the Angelo Coastal Reserve, California, USA - 14_0919_12_20cm (SPAdes) (version 2) | ecosystem: Environmental > Terrestrial > Soil > Grasslands ... | reverse complement strand
GAGGTCGCGCTGCCGGGGAGGATCCGATGAAGACGCTCGAGGCGGGTTCGCTGCGCGCCGAGCCCGGGACCAAAGCGACGGGGTTCCTGGATGTGCCGGGGACGCCGATCCGGATGCCGCTCACGCTGGTGTGTGGCGCCGAGCCGGGGCCGCTGCTGAGCATCACCGCCGGCGTGCACGGCGGCGAATACCCGGGGATCGAGGCGGCGATCCGAACCGCGGCATCGCTCGATCCCAGGTCGCTCCGCGGGTCGGTGATCATCGTCCACATCGTCGACGTGCCCGCGTTCCAGGGCCGCAACATCTACATCTGCCCGCTGGACGGCAAGAACCCCAACCGCGTCTTCCCCGGCAACCCGGATGGGACCGCCAGCGATCGCCTCGCGCACACCCTCTTCACCCAGGTGATCGCGCCGTCGACCTGCTACGTCGACCTGCACGGCGGCGATATCAACGAAGCCCTGGTTCCCTTTACCATCATGGTGGAGACCGGGGATCAGGCGGTGGATGGGCGGACCCTGGGGCTGGCCCGCGTCTACGGGATCCGCTACGTCGTCCGCGGCCGCGTCGCGGGCGGGACCTACGCCGCCGCGGCGCAGCGCAGGATCCCGGCGATTCTCACGGAGGCCGGGGGCCAGGGGCTGCTGAGCGAAGAGGCCCTGCAGGTGCACCTCCGGGGCCTGCGCAACGTGCTGCGGCACCTCGAGATGATTCCGGGACGGCCCGAGCCGGTCGAGCCGATCGTTGTGCTCGCGGGGCTGCACTGGGTGACGTCGGAGCACGCCGGCCTTTTCTACCCGACGATCAAGCCGGGGGACCGCGTCGAGCAGGGGCAGCCGGTCGGGGAGACGCGCGACTACTTCGGACGGCGCCTCGCCGCGCTCACCGCTCCCGCCGCGGGGACCGTGCTGTTCACGGTAACGACGCCGGCCACGAACCCGGGCGATCCGCTGTTTGCGGTCGGCGCTCCGGCATAAGGTCGCCGCGGGTCGGCCCGCGGCTCAGGAAACGATCCTTATAGGAAACGGTCCTCTTAGGAAACGGTCCTCTAAGGAAGAAGCAGGGCAAACATAATGCGGCAGGCCGGCCCTTCGAGGCACCGGCCCGCATGGTCCGGTCCACGCACGGTCTTACATCGGTTCCTCTTCGTCCTCGTCTTCCATGCCCGGCTCCTCGGTGTGATGCTCCGGTTCATGGTGCTCCCAGGGGTCCGGACGGATCGGCTGAATCGGAGAAATCGGTTGAGGGGTACTATACCCTCCCATGGGTGCGCGCCCAAAGCCTGGCATCATCGGGCTCGGTCTCGAGGCGGGCGGTGCCGCGGGCTTCGGCGCCGGGCGCTTGGCCTTTGCGGCTTTTGCCCGTGGCTTGGCGGCCGCCCTGGATTTGGCTCGGTGAACCTTGCGCTTGCTGACACGCCTCCGGGGCGCCCTCCTGGTGCTGGTCTTGCGTCGGGTCTTTTTCTTTGCCATCGTTGACCTCCCCTTTCCCGCGAAGAGCGCAGTATCATCCCGCGATGGCGTCCGGGCGTTCCTTCGACGGGCCCGATGGTTTTCCTTGTGCGGGGAAAGGAGTTTCGGCCGGCCCGGCGAATAGCGCAACCTCACGCAACCGGAGGCCGCGGGCCCGCCGGAACCGTCGCAACCATCGCCCTTGATGGCCGATCGTCGTGGTCGGTCACGTCACAGCAGCGCTCGGTGCATCGCATGCGGGAACGAGCCAGGTGTCTCTGGAGCGGCCTGATCCCGGCCGCCGCGGTGCTGGTCCTGGTCCTCACAGCGGCGGGGGCGTCGCCTCCGCTGCTCGAACGCCGGGAGTTGCCCCACGGGCCGGCCTCCGGCGCGGCCCCCTCCGAATCCGCCCGAACGGCCGCGGCGTTGTCGCCGTCCACCACGCTCTCCCGCATTCAGGACCAGCTCGCCTCGCGCCGCCGCCGCCTGGCCGAGGTGCTGCGGCGGGAGCAGCGGGCGCTGGCGCAGTTCTCCGGAGCCCAGGAACGGCTCGAGCGGGCGCTGGTCCAGCTCGGGCGGACACGCCGCTCCCTCGCCGGCACCCGGCAGGCCGTGCTCAAGGTCTCCCGCACGCTCGAGGCGATCACCGCCCGGCTCTCGACGCACGAGGAGCTCATGGGAGACCGCTTCCGGGCGTTCTACGAGCAGGGCCCCCTCGGATATATGGACGTGCTGCTCGGCGCCGCGGACTTCCGGGATCTCATGACGCGCTCGTACCTGGTCGCGCGAATCGTCGAAAGCGATCTGGCGCTCTATCACCGGGTGGCCCGCGAGCGCCATCAGCGCGACGAGGTCCGCGCGACGCTGGTGGCCCGGCGGGAGCAGCTCAGCGCGGAGCAGGACCGCTGGAGCGCCAGCCGGGCGGAAACCGCGCGGCTCGCCGTCGAGCGGCGCCGGCTGCTCGACCGTGTCCGGGCCGAGCGCCGGTCGCAGGAGGCCGCGATCCGCGAACTGGAAGCCGAATCCGCGCGGATCATGGCGATCATCCGCGGCGCGCGCGGCGGCCGCCATCTGGGGCCGATCCTGACGCTTCGGACGGGCCTCCTCTGGCCGGTCTCCGGCCGGATCTCCTCCGGGTATGGATGGCGCACCCATCCCATCTTCCACACGCGCGAGTTTCACACCGGGATCGACATCGCGGTCCCGTACGGGACGCCGATTCAGGCCGCGCTGGACGGGGACGTCCTCTTCGATGGATGGATGCGGGGGTACGGCAGGCTCGTGATCCTCGACCACGGGAACGGGCTGTCCACGACGTACTCGCACCTCTCCGCGGCGCTGGTGCACGCGGGCCAGCGGGTGAAGCGCGGCGACGTCATCGCGCGCATCGGCAGCACCGGGTGGAGCACCGGCCCGCATCTGTTTTTCGAGGTCCGGATGGACGGGCAGCCGGTCAATCCGCTGGGAGACTAATCTCGCTTGACACCCGGAAAATGCCCATGCTAGCCTGAAGTCGTCCCCTGCGGGGACTCCATACCAATATTTGGGCAAACGGCACGCAGAGGTTGATGGCCGGCGCAGGAATCGGCCGGCCGGGAGCGGGCGTTATGCCAGACGTCGGGGTCGAGCCGAGATGATCAGCTGCATCTGTACGTCCGAACAAGGCCCGGCAGCGGAGGTGTGTTGCCGGGAATAGGTGCGGGCGTCCGGCCCCAACCGGAAGAGCGACTGGATCAGCCGCGGCGCCCGTGACCGCGGCGTTTCTATTGGCATCAGGGGGTGGACCGTGATGGCGCAGATTTACCTGCCGACCCCGTTGCGCCGCCTGACCTCGGGCCAGGCGAAGGTGGTCGCGGATGGGCGGACCGTGGAGGAAGCCCTCGTGGCCCTGGAGCGGCAGTTTCCAGGGCTGCGCGAACAGCTCCGCGAGCCGACGGGCGAGGTTCGGCGGTTCATCAACGTGTTCGTCAACGGAACGGAGATCCGGATGCTGCAGGGACCGGCGACGCCGCTGCGCGACGGCGACGAGGTGTCGATCATCCCGGCGATGGCCGGTGGAACGGACTAGCCCGAGCATGGACCTGTCGGTCAAGCCGCGGGCGCGCCGGGTCGCCCGGCCGCTCCCGGTGCTGCGTATCATCGAGATGACGCGGCTCCGGCTGCATGAAGAGCCGGATCCCATTCGTGTCGAGCGGCTCGTCACGGCCTTGCGGCGGGACGGCGTGCTCCGCAATCCGCCGGTCGTGGTCCCGTCCGCCGCCGGGGCCCGGCCCGACGACGCCGCCGTCGTCCTCGACGGGGCCAACCGGGTGACGGCGCTGCGCGAGGCCGGCGCGGCGCACGCGGCCGTCCAGGTCGTCAGCTACGCCGATCCCGAGGTATCGCTGTCGGCCTGGCGACACTACATCGGGGAGCAGGACGGCGACGCGCTGCGGGATCGCGCGGCAGGCGCTCCGGGGCTGCCCACCGCCCCGGTGAGGCGCGCGGGGGACGCGGTGGATCTCCTTGCGCGGCGCGAAGCGGCGGCCGCGATCGTCGATCGGCGGGGGGCGGTGCTGGTGGGCCCGGGCGCCGACCCGCTCGCCGGGACCGGCCTGCTGCGCGCTCTCGTCGCGCTGTACCCGCCGGCCCACCACCTCCACCGGATCGACCGCGGGGATCTGGAGACGCTGAGCGAGGAGTACGGACCGGGGACCCTCGTGATCTTCCCCGAGTTCCGCAAGGAGGAGATCCTCTCCCTTGCCGCGCAGAATGCGCGGTTGCCGGCCGGGATCACCCGGCATCTCATCCCCGGCCGCGTGCTGCGCCTCAACGCCCCGCTCGCCTGGCTGGCGGGCCGGGAGACCACGGCGACCAAGCAGCGCTATCTCGACGCCGCGGTGGCGCAGCGGTGGCGGGAGCACGGAGTCCGGTATTACGCGGAGCCCACCTATCTCTTCGACGAGTAAGCAGCCTCCGGTCCGGCCGATCCTCGACGTCTCCCTGCTGGATCGCATCGGCGACACGCCGCTCCTGCGTCTGGCCCGGGTCACCCGGCACCTGCCGCGAACCGTTGAGGTGTACGTGAAGGCCGAATGGTTCAACCCGGGGGGATCGGTCAAGGACCGCCCGGTGCTCCGGATGCTCGTCGACGCCGAGCGGGACGGCCGCCTCACCCGCGGGAAGACCATCCTGGACTCGACCTCGGGCAACGCCGGGATCGCCTATGCGATGATCGGCGCCCTCAAAGGCTACCCGGTCGAACTGGTGATGCCGGCGAGCGCGAGCGAGGAGCGCAAACGGATCATCGCCGCGTACGGCGCGCGGGTCGTCCTGTCGGACCCGCTGGAGGGCAGCGACGGCGCGATCCGCGTGGCCCGGACGATGCTCGCGGAGGCTCCCGAGCGCTACTTCAAGCCGGATCAATACAACAACCCGGCCAACTGGCGGGCGCACTACGAGACGACGGGGCCCGAGGTGCTCCGGCAGACGGGGGGCCGCATCACGCATTTCGTGGCCGGGCTCGGGACGACGGGCACCCTCGTCGGCGCCGGCCGCCGGCTGCACGAAGCCGACCCCGGCATCGAGGTCATCGCGGTCGAGCCCGACGCCGCGCTGCACGGCCTCGAGGGGCTGAAGCACATCGCCAGCTCGATCGTCCCCGGCATCTACGATCCCGGCGTGCACAACCGCAAGGTCGGGGTCTCCACGGAAGCCGGCTACCGCATGGCGCGGCGGTTGGCCCGGGAGGACGGATTGTTCGTGGGGACATCGACCGGGGCGGCCGTTCACGCGGCCCTCGAGGTGGCCGCCGCGCTGCGCGCCGGGGTGATCGTGGTCATCGCGCCCGACGGCGGCGACCGGTACCTGAGCACGCCTCTCTGGCGCGACGCCGGCGCCTAGCCTCCGGCGGGTGCGCGTCTCCGTCGAGCGAATTCTGGTAGAATACCCTCAAGGGGCGGACGCGGTGGCCGTGAAAGTTCGACGGGAACACCTGGACCGGATCATCGCCCAGGCCCGCGCGGAGGCGCCCAACGAGTGCTGCGGGATGCTGGCCGGCCGCGGGGAGGTCGTGGAAGAGGTGTTCCCGGGGCGGAACAAGGACCAGAGCCCCAGGACCTATCTGATGGACCCGGAAGATCAACTGCGCGCCTTTCGCGCGATCGATGAACGGGGCTGGGACCTCGTGGGGATCTATCATTCACACCCACAGACGGAAGCGGTTCCCAGCCGGACCGACAGGGAGCGGGCGCTCGATCAGTCGGGCACCCCTCTCTTTCCGGAGACCCGATACGTGATCGTGTCGCTGCGCGATGCGGCGCAGCCTCAGGTCAGGGCCTTCCGGATCGCGGACGGCCGGTTCACCGAGGAGGACGTCGTGGTCCTATGAAGGTCAGCACCCGGGCGGAGTACGGGATCCGCGCGCTGATGGACCTGGCCCAGCACTACGGCGAAGGCCCGGTGCAGAGTCATGACATTGCGCACCGGCAGGGGCTGCCGGAGCCATACCTGAATCAACTCCTGGTCACGCTGCGCCGGGCCGGCCTCGTCCAGAGCAAGCGCGGCCCCAGCGGCGGGCACCTGCTCGCCCGGTCGCCCGGCCGGATCACCGTGGGCGAGGCGTTCCTCGTGCTGGAGGGGAGCGTTGCGCCATGGCTGTGCGTGGAGGAGGCGGAGACCGCGTGCATCTACGCGCCGGGGTGCGGCCTGCGCCCGGTCTGGCAGGCCGTCAAGGACGCCACCGAACAGGTGCTGAACCGCATCACGCTGGCCGACATCGTCCGTCCTGCGCCGGTCCCGCTGGGCAAGCCCTGAGCCGGGAGATCGGGGATGGCGCGGCGGGGCCCCCCGAGGGGGCCGTTTTTATTTGGGGAATCCCGGGCCGGCGCGCGGCGTTCCCCCGACTGTAGTTACCCAGTCTCATCAGGTCGAGGAAAGGGGGTCGCGGTGAGTCCGGAATCCGAAGAAGTCCGGCAAGGGAACCCACCCCCCGCCGGCCCCGGGCTGGACGCGGCGCCGCCGCTGAGCGCCGCGGCGCGGGCGGAAGCGCGCGCCCGGTTCGAGCAGTCGATCACCGAGCATCTGGACAGCCTCTACCGGTCGGCGCTCAGGCTCACCCGGAACCGCGCGTCCGCCGAGGATCTGGTGCAGGAGGTGATGCTCAAAGCCTGGCGATCCTTCCACACCTTCCAGGCGGGGAGCAACGTCCGGGCGTGGCTGCATCGGATCTTGATGAACGCCTTTTTCGACAACTACCGCAAGCACACCCGGGAGCCGGAGGTGGTGGACCAGGAGAACGTCGGCGACTTCTATCTCTATGAGAAGGCGCGGGAAGGCGCCGCGTTGAGCGCGTCCGGGAATCCCGAGGCCGAGGTGCTGGATCAGGTCATGGATGCCGAGGTGCGCGAGAGCCTCGAGGCCCTGCCCCCGCAGTTTCGAGCGGCCATCCTGCTGGCCGATATTGAGGGGTTCAGCTACAAGGAGATCGCGGAGATCCTCGGCGTCCCGGTCGGCACCGTGATGTCCAGGTTGTCCCGGGGCCGCCATCTCCTCCAGCGCGAGTTGTGGGAGTTTGCCAAAGATCGGCATTTCGTCAGGGGAGATTGATCATGGATTGCGAAAAGGCTCTGGAGAAGCTGTGGCAGTTCCTCGACAAGGAGCTGGACGGCGAATCCTCGACCGAACTCCAGCGGCATCTCGAGGAGTGCCGCCACTGCTTCTCGCTGGCGGAGTTTGAGCAGCGCCTTCGGGCGATGGTCCGGCGGTCGTGCACCGGTGAGCACGCCCCGCCGGAGCTCAAGGAGCGTCTCAGCAAACTGATCCGCCTGTTCTGAGCCCCCGGCGCGTGTCCCGGCGGGCCGTGATCGACATCGGCACCAATTCGGTGCGCCTGCTGGTCGCGGACGTGCCGGATGGCGCCCGAGCCTCCTCCCCTTCCGGCCTCCATCCTGCCCGCACTGAACCGCCGCTGCGCGCACGCCCTGCGATCCTGCCGGACGCGGGCCTCGCCCGGCTCTCGCGCCGCGGGCCGGCACGCGCGTCTGCGCCGCGGGCTGTCGACCAGCGCCTGACCATTACCCGGTTGGGCGAAGGCCTGGGCGCGGGCGCCGCCATCCGGCCGGCGGCCGCGAAGCGCACCGCGGCCGCGGTGGGTGCGTTCATCGAGGCCGCGTCCGCCGCCGGCGCCGGGCCGCCACTCCTCGTCGCCACGCACGCCCTGCGCGCGGCGCGGAATCCAGACGAGCTGCTCTCGCGGCTCCGGGTCCCCGTTCGGATCCTGAGCGGCGATGAGGAAGCCCGATTGGGATTTCATGGGGCCCTGGCGGGGATCGGTCCGCTTCCCTCCCACGCCCGGGTGCTCATCGTGGACATCGGCGGTGGCAGCGTCGAGCTGACGTGGGGGGAATGCCGCCGCATCGAGGACAGCCTCAGCCTGCCGATCGGCGCGGTCGTGCTGACCGAACAGTTTCTCTGCCACGATCCGCCGCTCCGGCGCGAGGTCGCCGCCGTCGAGGACGCCTTGGGCCGCACTCTGGACGCTCCCCTCGACAGGATCTCCCGCCCGGCCCGAGGCATGCGGCGCAAGGCCCCGCAGCGGGTGATCGGGGTCGGCGGAACCATCACCACCATGGCCGCGCTGGATCAGCGTCTCGATCCGTACGATCCGGATCGGGTGCACGGCTACCGCCTGACGCGGCGCGCCGTCCAGCGGATCACGCGCCGGCTGCTGGCGCAGACGGTGGCGGAGCGCCGGGACCTCCCCGGACTCCAGCCCGAACGCGCGGACATCATCGCGGCGGGCGCCCTCGTGCTCCGGCATCTCCTGGTGCAGCTGGACAGCCGGGAGATCACCGTGAGCGAGACAGATCTCTTGTGGGCGCTTGCGCTCGGCTGTTGACACGGCCTTCATGGCTACCTATAATTCAGTTACCGGTGGCCGGACAAAGGCCAAGGCCGTGGTTCTGAAATCTCAGAATCGGCGCGGGGTGGAGCAGTCCGGTAGCTCGTCGGGCTCATAACCCGAAGGTCGCTGGTTCAAATCCAGCCCCCGCTACCAACTATAGAAGGCCCGGGATGCCCGGAACGCTTGTCAATCAAGCGGTCCGGGCTCTCGGCGTTTCTGGGGGGTTGTTACCTGGATACCCGGCGTACTACTGTTCAACGATGAACACCCCGATCATCCCCGCGTCGGCGTGGTTCACGACGTGGCAGTGGAAGAGCCAGATTCCCGGGTAGCGGAACTTGACCAGAAGTGTATCTTCTGCGCCGCTGACCAGCGGAAGGACCTCGGCAGGCCAGGGGCGCCCGTTGAGCACCTCCAGCGAGATGAGGGGAATCTCATGGATGTGCAGGCTGTGCCACTGGTTCCCGATGTTGACGACGTGCAGCTTCATCGGTTCGCCGACCTTGAGTTTGAAGTAGGGGACGGTCTTGCCCAGCTGGCCCGTCACTCCTCTGAGCCCCTGCTTCTTGTAGATGGTCTCGAGGGCGAGTTCCCCGCCAGGGACCCCCATGCCGTTCATGATGTACGGAGGCACATTGTCTCCCGTCGTGATCGACCCCATTTCGGCCATGAACAATGTTTCTTCGCGCATCGGCGGGGCCTTCGGATCGTCGACGACGATCATGCCGTAGAGTCCCTGGAGGATGTGCTGGTTGATCGCGTACTTCGCGTCCGCGGCGTGGCAGTGGTAGTAGGCGACCAGGGGGTCCTCCGGGTGGAACTCATACGTGTAACTGGCGCCCGGCGGGATCATCGCGCCGGTCCCCTTGTTGTTGATGATGTTCACCTGCGACCCGTCGTTTTCGATCGGATAGTACTCCATGTGGCTGTGGAAGCTGTGCACCCGGTCGAGGTGGTTCGTCACGTGCACGCGCAGGATCTCGCCGGGCCTGACGTGCATGGTGGGGCCTGGGACCGTCCCGTTGTACGTCCACGCGGTCCACGTGTTGCCGCCGCCGTAATCGAAGACTTTCTGCACGATGTCGAGGGTATACGCTCGGACCGTCTTGCCGCCCTCCTTGTACACCTTCGGCGCGTTGCGATCCGCCGGCGCCGGCAGGTTCGCCGTGACCTCCGTCGCGGCCTCGGCGGCGAGCGAACCGCCCATGAGCAGATCCATGAAATGCAGGTGAGGGTGGGTGCGGTCGAGCAGGCAGGCATAGCGGGCCCCGGGGTCATCCGGGATCAGATCCGTCCACGCCCCCGACGCCGCAGGGCGTTGAGGAGGCGCTGCCCCGACGATGGCAAGAATGGCGACCGCAGCACCGCCGACCAACAGGACCCTTCTGATCTTCATTTCGTCACCTCCATGATCGCGTCATCAACAATTCGACCTCACCCGCACGCATTTGCGGCCATTTGTTACCGGCGGCCTCCTTGCACATTCACCCCCGCGCGGCCGGCCCCCTGAGGCGCTCGAACTCCGGGCGTGTGCGATCGCCCTCTTCGAACCGGCGCCAGAGCCGCTCAGGCGACTCCTCCGTCCATTTTAGAGAGCACGATCAGTATCCTTGCGGGCGCGGTGACGCGACATTCCACGGCGTCAGTGGAGGTGAGCGACCGGGTACGACAGCCAGGCGTAGACACCGAGTCCGATCGCAACCACCGCCACCGCGGCCCCCGCCGCCAGGGCGCGCCGCCGGCCTCTCCACCCGGTCGCGCCGCCGCGATCCAGGATTGGGACGGCGAGCAACCACAGGAACACCGCCACCGCCCCCCATAACCCTGCGAGACCAAACAAGTTTTCCAGGCCGTACGCGGGCAGGAACACCCATGGGGGCTTCGTCACCTCGATCCCGGGCACCGGAGCGGGCCCTTCCCCGGGCGGCAAGATGACCGCGAGCGCCAGCGCAAGGCCGAGCATGATGCAGCCATACCCGGCGGCCCTCTTGAGGTGATGGGCAAACGTGTAGCGCGGCTGCGTCGTCTCGGGGCGGGTCAGGTGCGGGGAGAACCCGTGCTGGCGGACCAGGTAGAGGTGCATCGACAGCAGGATGAAGAGCAGGAGCGGCAGCAGGCTGACATGCGCCATGTACAGCCGGGTCAGCAGCGGCACGTGGCTCGAAAACGCGGGCGAGAACCACCCTCCAAACACCCCCAGCAGCCGGGCGAACGCCACGTTGTGCGCCGTGGCCTCAATCGCCTCCTGATCCCAGCGCAGGACGGTCCCGGTGAAGAAGAGGGCCAGCATTGTGCCCAGCAGCGCGACCCCCACGGCCCAGTTGGCCTCGCGTGGGAATCGGTAAGCGCCCGTCACGTAGACCCGCATCAGGTGCAGGAGGAGTACCACTACGGTCAGGTGCGCCGTCCAGACGTGGATCCCGCGAACCACCTCCCCGCCCCACACCTGCGTCATGATGGCGCGGATGCTCTGATTCGCGGCGCCGGGGTCGGGAGCGTAGAACTGGCCCAGGAGGACGCCCGTGACGACGAGGATCACCAACCCCGCGAGCGTGACCGCCCCCAGCAGATACGGGAGCGTGTTGGCGTAGGGCGGGACCTCGTAGAGGAAGTTGTGGAGGACGAGTCGGGCGTCCACCGCCGCCCCCACCCCCTTCCAGCCGGACGGGCGCGTCATCGGCGGGTGATGACCCCTCCGGCGACCAGCAGCAACACGGCGCCCATCAACAGGACATACGTGGCCGGTGTGCCGGCGAAGCGCGGCTGGGCCGGCACGAGGAGCGTCATGTCGACTCCGCCGGGGCCCCCCGGTGCGGGACGCAGGGCAGCGATAAGCTGAGCCGCCGCGGCGTCGGGCTCATTCAGGCCAAGGGCCTGTACAGCCTCCTGAACGCGCGCCATGTCTATCCCGCGCGTATCCTGGGCGAACAGGGCCTTGAGGACCTTGGAGGTCGCCACCAGAACGGCGGGCGGGGTGACCTCAAGGGCGGCGAGGGCTTGACGCACCAGGGTCAGCGCATCGTTGGGCTCAAGCGCCGCTCCAGGATTCGCGTGTACCGGAAGAGCCAACACACCGAAAATCAGGAGCGCCCCGGCCGCGACGCTGGTGGTCAGGCTCCCAGCCCGGTTCCGGGGCGCGCCCACGATGCCCCGCTCGATGTTCGGAGCCGCTGTCATGCTGCGCCCGTCCGGGGCGCTACAGCACGACCACGTATCCTTGCATCGCGATGGGGAAATTCGGTGCTCCCTTCTTTGCTGCCGTGAGCCCGAGTTTCGAGTCGTAGGTCGCGTAGCGCTCGTCATAGAAGAAGTAGATCCCCCGGTTGGCAAAGGTGACCGACTGGCTCTTCCCGGCCGCGAGGTCGACCTTCGGCACAAAGGCTCCATTGAAGACCACCGCGTGCGCGTCCGTGTCGCCGTTGGTCCAGGTCACCTGTCCCCCGGCCTGGACCACAACGATGTCCGGCGCGTACGCTCCTCCGGAGATGGCGACCGTCACCGAAGGCGCCCCGGTGAACCCGGGCCCCTTGACCACGACCAGCCCTTCCATGGCGATCGGAAACGCATCGGCTTCCTTGCGGGCCACCGCGCGCCGGAGCTTGGCATTATACGTCGCATGGTCCACGCAGTAGTACGGGTAGAGCCCCGGCTTGGTGAACTTGAACGACGACGACTTCCCCGAGGCGGTGGGGAGGATGAACTCCTCCGGAGCGCCGAGCGCGCTCGCGGTCACATGCGGGTCGCTGTCCTTATTGACCCAGGTGACGGTCTGTCCCACCTCGATCATGAGCGCCGCGGGGAGGTAGGAATCTCCCGGGATTGTCACGGTCGTCCCGGCGGCCTGAACGGGCGTACCGGGCGTCCACACGCTGCTGCCCAGGATGGCCGCCCCCATGACCGCGATCGCCAGGACCATCAGGTGCCTGTGTCGCATTGCGTTCACCCCTTTCCTTTCGAATCCGCCTCCGGCGGATGGACCCGCCGGGGGAGGGCTGGCTGCTCGCTCCTAGAACTGGTAAACGTGGGACCAGCGATCCGCTGATCCCACGCCCCTTCCTCTCGGACGGTGTGGCAGTTCAGGCCGGCGCCACGTGCGTCTTATGAGGGAACATCCGGCCCGGCCGCCACGGCGTGCCCAGCAGCGGGAGCAGGTACCGATCCAGCCCGTAGTACCCCGCGACCTTCCAGCCAAGAATCATCAGGATGGCGACGGCGAACAGCACGGGATTCGTGCTCGCGGTGCCCGCCATCATGAAGTTCCAGTTCATCAGGGCCCCGAAGAAGGCCGCGATCCCGGCGAACGCTCCGAGAATCAACGCGATGCCGACCAGGAGCTCCCCGTAGGCCACGAGCTTGCCCACCCACACCTCGGCATGCATGCTCAGCAGCCACGCCAGGAACTCCCGGTACCAGCCGTACTCGATCGGGGGCCGGCCGTTCGCAGGAACGGCGATCGCGTGCTGCCAGAATCCCTTGACCGCCGCTCCGGTCTTCACCCAGGCCGGATTCCCGATCTTGTGCGAGATCGTGGCCTCAACCCAGTTGTAGCCAAGCCACACGCGGACGATCAGCCACAGCCAGGCGAAGCCGGTGCTGCTGAATATCTTCCGCGCCAGCGGCGGATCGTCGAAGTACTCCATGATCTGCGGATTGGCTGCCATCGCACCTCACCTCCTCGCTTTCACTTGTGAGCCTCTCGTGCGCTCAGCCGCGCACGACCGGCCCGCCTGTAGCGCTCGAACTCCTGGCGGGTGAGGTCTCCCTCTTCGAACCGGTGCCAAAGGTGCTCGACGGACTCCTCCGCCTGCCGGGGCGGCCCGTAGATGACCACGAAGAGGAACCCAAGGATCCCGAGCACGATGAACAAGAACGCCGACGTCACCAGCACTCCCCAGCCCCATCCAGGTCCGAACATGCTTGGCCACATCGTTCTGCACCCTCGCCGTGTCCTGAGTCCACCATCACGATACCGCGAATCCGCATCCGCCCGGAATAGGTCGGCCGCCTGATTCCAGGTCGGGCGAGGAGTGAGGGTGTTCGATGTCCTTGCTTCCGCGCCGTCGCGGGCTCAAAATCAGGAGGGCCCCGGCCGCTGCAGGCCTGGTGGTCAGTTTCCTGGCCCGGTCCCGGGTCCCGCGCACGGAGCCCCCTCGATGACTCCCAATCAGGTTTATAGCATCCTTCCGCCTATTGCACCATCAGCCCGGCGCCTGATCCATGCTCCGTCGGAGGCCCGATCCCCGGGCTGATCCTCACACCCGGCTATCGGCTGCTCGCCCGAGGCAGAATCGGTGCGCGTCCTGATGTCATCCCTTTGGTGCTGGCGTACGCTTGAAGTGGATCAGGCCGCACGGGAAAGGATCCCAAGAACACATGGCCGGCGGGGTGGTGGGTCGCGAGTCCCCTGGAATCAGATCTCTCCAATCGCCCAGGGACACGGCGGGAGCGGAGGAGACGCTCCTTCGGGCACTGCGCCGCTGTAAGCTCTTCACGTCGGTGCCAACGCCGCAGTTGCGAACGATTCTCGCCTTGGGGCGAGAGCGGCGCATCGCCAGGCAGGCCACCGTGTTTCGCCAGGGTGACCGGGTGGATCGCGTCTACGTGGTCATCCAGGGCAAGGTGAAATTGCTCCTGACCGGGTCGAGCGGCCGAGCCATCATCCTCGCCTTTGCCGAACCGGGGGAAGCGTTCGGTTACCTGGCCGTGATGGCAGGCACCACCCGAGCCTGTACGGCGCAGGCCATCGAGGACAGCCGCGTGCTCGCCTGGCCGGCGGAGGCCTTTGAAGAGATCCTGAAGCGCTATCCTGCCGTGGCGAGGAATACCCTTCGCCGCACCGCCCGGCAGCTCCAGGCCGACTGGGGACGCCTCCATGAACTGGCGACAGAACTGGTCGCCCGCCGCCTGGCGCGCACGGTCCTCCACCTGGCTCGGGCCCGCGGTCACCACAGAGCGCCCACGCTCGTCATGATGCAGCAGGATCTGGCCGACTTCCTCGGAACGACGCCGCCGACGCTCAGCCGCATCCTTGGGCGGTGGGAGGCACGCGGCCTCGTGACCGCCGGACGCGAGCGGATCGTCGTCACCTCCCCCGAAGGCCTCGCCAGAATCGCCCAGCCCTGACGGAACGATCGCCGGGACGGTCTCAGGTCAGGCAACCGGCCTGCCGGCGAAATGCGCGGCGCAGCGGCCGGGACGGCCGGAGGAGGCAACTTGTTCTCCGACAAGGACACAAGCGTTGCGACCGTGTTATAGAAATCGTAATTCCAGGGCGAAGTCCTAAGGGGGAATCAGCGGATGGCCCGGACTGCTGTGGCACTGGTGGCGATTGCGTTGATGCTCGGGTTCGCAATCGGCAGCGCGTACACGCAGCCGCCTGACTGGAACAAGGGCACCACGGACGAGAAGATCAAGCGGCTCTCGGATCTCCAACCCGGTCTTGGGACCGTCATGGCTGATTACGGCACCCGGTTCACCAACGCGTACTACGCGGCCAAGGGAGGCAACTTCGAGCTGGCCGCGTACATGATCAAGGAAATGAAAGAGAGCCAGGAGATTGCTGAAACCACCAGGCCGGCGCGGGCGCCCGCCCTGAAAGCCTTCGAATCCAACTATCTGGACAAGCTCGACGCCGCGGCGAAGGCCAAGGACTGGTCCCAGTATCAAACGCTCACCCCGCGGGTGATCAACGCCTGCAACCAGTGCCACGCGAAGGTTCAGATGGCGTACATCGTTTACCAGTTGCCCGCCGAGCCTGAGGCGCCGCTGAAGATGAGCAAATAGCGCTCATCGAGAGATGGCGCCGCGCGAGACGGCGGCCGGGGCCGCTCGGGAAGACCGGCGGGCCTTTTTCACCCGCCTCTTTTGGGGACTAGCGGGCCTGCTGGGCGCGCTGGTGGGCGTCCCGGTTCTCGGGGCGTTTCTCTCGCCAGGGTTTCGAAAGCCGGAGAAGGCCCAGTGGACCGTCATCGGGCCGGCCGACAGGTTCACGGAGGAACCCTCGCTGGCCCACCACGTGCATCCCGCGCATGAGGGCTGGGTGAACGTCACCGGCGAGATGCAGGTCTGGGTCGTCCGCGATCCGCAGGGCGCGTACAAGATCTTCGACAACCACTGCACACACCTTGGCTGCCCATTCCACTGGGAGGCCGCCGACAAGCGATTCTTCTGCCCCTGTCACAACGGCGTGTTTGGCGCCGACGGCAGGGTGCTCAGCGGGCCGCCGCCCCGGCCGCTCGACTACTACGAAAGCAAGATCGAGGGAGGCATCCTCTACATGGGCGCGCTCCGCCGGGGAGGCACGTGACCGAAGGGCCGCGCCCCGGGGGCTGGCTCCAGGAACGCCTCGGCGGCCAGATATTCGGCGGATTCCTCAACCGCAACGTCCCGGAGGAGACCGGGCTCCCCCACACCCTCGGCAGCGCCACGTTGTTCCTGCTCGTCGTCCAGGTCGTGACCGGCATCGTGCTCGCGATGAACTACGCGCCGTCCCCGGAGCACGCCTACGACAGCGTCACGTACATCATGACCCAGATCGTGTTCGGCCCGGTCCTCCGCGGGCTTCACCACTGGGGCTCGAGCGCCCTCGTCATCGTCGTCGGGCTCCACACCCTGCGCGTATTTGTGTGGGGCTCGTACAAAGCCCCGCGGGAGCTCACCTGGATGGTAGGGGTGGCGCTCCTGCTGCTTGTGATGGCGTTCGCGTTCACCGGCTACCTGCTCCCCTGGACGCAGCGCTCGTACTGGGCCACGGTGGTCGGCACGAAGATCGTCGGGACGGTTCCTTTGATCGGGAGCTGGCTGCTCCAGGTCGTGCGCGGCGAAGCGGACGTCGGACCCGTGACCCTCGTGCGCTTCTACGCGATCCACGTCCTTCTGCTTCCCGCGCTGCTGGCGCCCCTGGTGACGCTCCACCTCTACCTGGTCTACCGCCACAGCATCGCGCCGAGGCCCGGCAATGAGGCGGCCGCGCGCAAGACGAAGCGGTTCTATCCCGACCAGCTCGCCGAGGACCTCGCTGTCTCGCTGGTCGTCCTCCTGGCGCTCTTTGGGCTCACGTGGATCTGGGGGGTGCCCACCGAGGTTCGGGCCGATCCGACGTCGACCGCGTATGTGCCGCGCCCGGAGTGGTATTTCCTGTTCTTCTTCCAGTTGCTCAAGTACTTCCAGGGGCCGATCTGGGAGCCGATTGGGGTCATCGTCCTCCCGCTCGCGGTGATCCTGCTCCTCTTCGTCCTGCCGCTCGTTGACCGCCGTCTTGAGCGGCGGCCCCGTCGGCGCCCGTACGCGATGGCCGCCGCCGGCGTGGCGGTGGCGGCGGTGGCAGGGCTGACCTACTTCGGAGTCGTGCAGGCGCCTCCCGGGACCCGGACCGCCCCCGCCGGATCGCCTCAGGCGCTGGTGGAGCGCGGTCACGAGATCTACGTCGCCGGCAAGTGCCAGGACTGTCACGTCATCAAGGGGGAGGGGGTGGACTTTGGCCCGGAACTGACCCATGTGGGTTCCGGATACGCGGCGGATAAGCTCGCGGCCTTGATCCATAACCCCCTCTCGGTAAACCCTCAGGCGAGCATGCCCGCGTTCGACAAACTTTCCGACGCCGACTTGAGGGCCCTGGTCGCCTACCTGCTGACGCTCAAGTAGGAATCCGCCGAGGGTGGGCCTCAGTTGCCGCCATGAGGAGACCGGTCCTCGCGACGCCCGCCCGCCGTGACCGCCACTTTCTTCGCGCCCCCGGACGGGTTCTTTGGCAGCGTGACCTCCAGCACGCCGTGGCTCAATGTTGCCTGGACGTGCTCAGCGTCAACCGGCTCGGGCAGCTCGATTGTGCGCTCGAACGGTCCGGCGGGCCGCTCGCAGCAGAGATAGCTCTCGTCCCGGGGGCCGTCCGGATCTCGCTGTCCGCGTACCGTCAGTACGTTGCCCTCAACGGTGATGTCGAGTTCCTCTTGCCGCACACCGGGCAGGTCCACCCTGACCTCGAAGGCCACGCCCGCGTCGTAGAGATCCACCTCCGGCACAGAAGCGTCCCCGTCCGTTCCACCCGGAGATCCCGCTTTCGAGCGACCGCCGATGCGGTCGAGCGCAAGCCGAAGGCTTTCCATTTCCTGCCACGGATCCCATCGGAACGGCGATTTGAGACGCATCGGGCGCACACGGATCACCGGCATCGACGTCACCTCCGCAGCCGGACCTGGACGAATCCGGCCCGAGCTTCACCTTATTCATAGCCGGCGGCGCAGGCTGCGAATATCGGTTCAGCGCCCGATTATCGCCAACGCGGCCCATGGGCAGGACCGCCCTTCCCAAGGTTGAAATGAGCAAAGGAGGCTTGCCTATGGAGCTTTTGTTCGTCATCCTTGCGATTGCTCTTGGGATCCAGGTCGCGGTCGTGTTCCTCCTCGTTTCCAAGTACTTCGAGACCCGGTTTTCGTACGTCATCTGGTGGACCGCCGGAGCTGCGCTGCTGGCCGGCCAGGCGTTGGTCGAGGTGTGGATGCTCACGGCCGCTCCGATCCTCCCGCTCGTGGGCATCCGGAGCGCGCTGCTGCTCGCGGGCGCGGGATTCTTTCTCACCGGCACCGCCTCCCGCGATCCCCGCGCGCGGGGGATTGTCCAGACCGGCCTCCTGGGCTTCGGCGGGCTCGTCATCGCCTCCGTCATCGTGTTGCTGAGCCGGCAGGAATCGACGGACACCGCCCGCCTCGTGGCAGGACTGGCCGCGGGGATGGCATTCCTGCTGACGGCGGAGGCCTACCGGCGCACGGAGCAGATCCTCGACGACGTCGCCACACGGGCGGTCTTCGCCGGTCTGCTCGCCATCGGGATCAACCAGATCGGGTGGGCCTGGGTTCAGCGTACGCCACAGGTGATCGCCGCCTCCGAGTTCCTGGGCGGCCTTGCCGTGGCTGTGTTCGGCGCCGGCATCCAGCTGCGATCCGTCGGACGGGCCCAACGGTTGGTCGTCCTCAGCCAGATCAGCGCCGCCCTCTCCCGGACCGGGCGGGTTGGGGACATGCTGGAAGAGGTCCTCCATCAGGCCGGCAGGTTGCTCCAGCTGCACACCGGTTGGGCGTTCCTCCACGACCCGGTGACGGGAACCTACGAACTTGCGGCCGCCTTCCAGCTTCCACCCGGCTTCGAGCACGACGATCGAAAGGCGCTGCACGGGTCCTGCCGGTGTTTGGACCTCCTTCAAGCCAACGAGCTCACGCAGCCCGTGAACATCGTGGACTGCATGCGGCTGGATAGGCTAGGCGTGAAGGCCCGACACGCCAGCGTGCCGCTCCGCACCACCACCGGCGTTGTGGGACTGATGAATCTCGTGCTGCCATCAGGCCGTCTGTTCAGCCAGCGCGAACTCGCGCTCCTGTCGACAGTGGGGAGCGAGGTGGGCGTCGCCATCGAGAGATCCCAACTGCTCGACGAACTGCAGGATAAGGAACGGCTCCGCAGCGATCTGATCAAGAAGCTCCTCACCGCGTACGAGGACGAACGGCGGCGCATCGCGCGGGAGCTGCACGATGAGACCGGCCAGTCGCTGACCGCGCTCATTCTCAATGTCGAGATGCTCCGCAACCTCGTCGAGCAGGGCCGGGGGGCGTCGGTGGACGAACTGGACCGGCTCAAAGCGCTGGCGGAGGCGACGCTCGAGGAGGTCCGAAAGATGATCTACGACCTCCGCCCCACCATTCTCGACGACCTGGGGCTGGCCGCCGCGCTGCGGTGGTATGTCCACCACCAGGTGGAGCCGCGGGGGCTCGTGGTAGGCCTCAAGCTCGAGCTTGGTGACGCCCGATTGGACCCCGTGCTGGAGACCGCGGTGTTCCGGATCGCCCAGGAAGCCCTCTGGAACACCGTCAAGCACGCCGCAGCCACCCGGGTCGACGTCGCGCTCGCCCTCAGCGATGGCCGGCTGCGTCTGCGCGTCAAGGACAATGGACGCGGATTCCAGGACAAGCGCCGGTCCGGCAACCCGCTCGCCGGCGGCGCCGGTCTGGGCGGCATGGAGGAGCGGGCCACGCTCCTGGGAGGCACCGTTCGCATCACCTCCGCGCCGGCGACCGGCACCGAGGTCGTCGCCGAACTGCCGCTCCCGGCGCCGGCCGCCTGAGCCCGACGGCCTGACAGGGGCCGCCCTCGGAGGCTGGCTCTAGAGCACGGTCACGGCCCCCCGGGACTCAGGAGATGACTTTGGCGATGAGAAACGCCGCGGCCGCGGCGAGCCCGCCTACGAGCGCGGTCTGCAGAGCGCTGCGGTGAGGCCTGGCCCCCGTGAAGCGCCCTTTGACGAAGCCGAATATCAGCAGGGCCGACAGGGTGACGGCCACGGAGAAGGGAAGCGCGGCGGGCGCGCTGGCCGAAAACATGTATGGAGCGAGGGGAATGAACCCGCCGCCCATGTAGGCCCCGGCGATCGTCAGGGCGCTCGTGAGCGCCCGCTTCGGATCGGGCTCCTCGAGGCCCAACTCGAAGCGCATCATGAAGTCCACCCAGGCGGCCGGACGCTTCCGCAGCGCCTCCACGATCGGGCCGCTTTCCTTCGCCGTCAAGCCGTACCCCTGGAAGACCTGCCTGACTTCCTGGGCTTCGATTTCGGGCACGCCGGCCACTTCAGCCTGTTCGCGTTCCAGCTCGCTGGCGTAGTGCTCGGCGTCGCTCCTGGCGGCGAGGTAACCGCCCAGGCCCATGGCGATCGATCCTGCCGCGATCTCGGCCAGTCCCGCGGTCACGATGATCCCCGTAGAGGCCACCGCGCCGGACAGCCCTGCCGCCAGCGCAAATGGCACCGTCAACCCGTCCGACATCCCGATGACAATGTCTCTAACGATATTGCTCGCGGTGAAGTGCCGCTCGATGTGCGGAGTCTGAGGCACAGGCGTCCTCCCCCTGACCGATGAAGTAACGTCACGCTGTCCTTTCCTGCGTTGCCATCATTCTTCGGGATAACAATCTTCGGCGTAAGGGGCTATGGTACCGGCCGGCCTGGCCCAGGGGGCGAGCAGGCAACGCCGGCCGTCGGAGGGGCGTTCAACCGGAGGAGTCCCCTGCCCAGACCCGAATGGGACGGCAGGGTGATTGAGGTGGCATCCAACAAGGCGGAAAAGATTCGAGTGCTCCTCGCCGACGACCACGCGATCGTCCGGGAGGGGGTGAAGCGGATCCTCACAGCCGAGCCGGATTTCGAAGTCGTCGGGGAGGCGGAGGACGGCCAGCAGGCCGTAGATCTGGTGAGAGTATTGAAACCGGATGTCGCCGTGCTGGACATCAGCATGCCCGGGATCAATGGGATCGAGGCGACCAAACAGATCAAAGCCGCCTTCCCCAACACTCACACCCTTGCGTTGACGATGCACGAGGATGAATCGTTCGTCTTTCAACTGCTCAAGGCCGGCGCTTCGGGCTATGTCCTAAAGCGGGCGGCGGTCTCCGACCTGGTGCAGGCGATCCGGGCCGCCAAGCGGGGCGAAGCGTTTCTCTACCCGTCCGTGGCCAAAGCGGTGGTGGCGGACTATCTGAAGCGCGTGGAGGCGGGCGAGGGACGCGAGACCTACGATGGACTGACCGACCGGGAGAAAGAGATCCTCACGCTGGTGGCCGAGGGGGCGACGAACCAGGAGATCGCACAGAAACTCTACATCAGTGTGAAGACGGTCCAGACCCATCGGGCGCACATTATGGAAAAGCTCAACCTGCATGACCGCACGATGCTCGTCCGCTACGCCATCCGAAAGGGCTTGATCGAGCCATAGCGCAGGAGATCTCCCTCCTGTTCCGCGCCCATCACGTGGATGAGCCAATGTAGTAAGGTCGGGCTCATAACCCGGAGGTCGCCTGTTCAAATCCAGCCCCCGCTACCACCTGTCGAAGGCCCGGGATGCCCGGGACGCTTGTCAATCAAGCGTTCCGGGCTCTCGGCGTTTCTGGGGGGGGTATCATGCCGAGCCGGTTCCTTCTTCCATGAGACTCCGCGCCCACTCTACGACGCGTTGAGCCTGCTTGGTACTCACCTGAGCATCTTCAGGCCGACAACGCCGTGTTCATATTCTACCGTGTTCTTCCGATCGATCAGAGCTTCCAGTTGCGCGGCAGCCCGCCGAGCGTTTCAGTCTCCCGGCAGGAGTTGGCGAACGAGCCGGGGTTGGTCGGCATGTGTTTGGCTGGCCGATCGAACTCCGCCGGACGCAACACATGCCGCATCCCCGGCGGCGATGGCAGCGTGAATCGCCAGTAGAACCGCAGTGTCCCACCGTTCTGCAGACAAGGCTTCCAAAGATTCGGCAAGATGTTGTTCCGCTTTCTTTAGATAGTTGGAGGCCTGAGCGCGATTTACGGCCCGAACGGGAACGGTCGGCGACTTCGGCGGGCGGCTCTTATCCTCGACCGACTACCTCGGTAAGGCTGGCGCTTCTTGGCCCAGCTCCCATAGAGGATCACCGAATCTATGCCCGACACCGATCGTCGGATCTCATCACCCAATCGTTCTAACCAATTCCGTTCGTTTACGAAGGCCGGGAGCAGGATTTCGCCAACCGTCAGACGTTCGTACTCTTCGGATGCATGGCCCTGGAGACGGCTCCTGTTTCATCTGCGGGCCGACGGAGCGAACGCCAACTCCCGCTCGAGTGCGCTGTTCAGTTGACGCCCCACGGCGTCCGGCAGGCTCCGCAGCGGGGGACGCACGTGGCGCCATCGATCGTCTCCCGACCACACCGAGAGCAGGTACTTCTGCGCCGGGATCGGCCCAAATTCTTGAATCTTCAACCTGAGCTTCTTGACGGCCTCGTGCCGCTGTTTGGCCTCGGCCTTCTTGCCGCTCCGGTACAGCGAGACGATCTCGGCGATGCCGGCGGCGTTGATGTTTGCGGTGGCCGTAATACAGCCCGGAGCGCCGAGCGCGAGCGCCTCCAACAACGGCAGCTCCGAGCCGGGATACACGAGGAGCCCGGGGACCTCGGTCAGCAGTCTCTGCGTGTTGCCCCAATCGCCTGAACTGTCTTTGATGCCGACGATCTGGGCCGGGAATGCCGAGCGCAGCCGCTGGATGAGCTCCACGGAGAAGCCCACCTGCGCGACCGGAGGAATATGATACAGGTAGATGCGGAGATCATCGGAGGCGACACGTTCGATGAGCGTGGCGAAATAGGTAAACACACCCTCGTCGGGGACATTCTTGAAATAGAACGGCGGCAGCACCATGGCGCCGGCGCACCCGTGATCCACGGCATGGCGGGTGAGCCTGATCGTGTCGGGCAAGTTCGTCAGGCCCGTGCCGGGAATCAGCTTCCCGGCATCGATCCCGCGATCGAGCAGGCGCTCGAGCGCCGCGATGCGCTCTTCAATGCCGAGCGACAGCGCCTCGCCCGTTGTGCCGAATGGCGCGAGCCCGGCGCACCCTGAGTTGAGGAGATGGCGCGCATGATCGGCGAACAGGTCGTGGGCGATGGCCAGATCGGCATTGAACGGCGTGAGGATCGGCGCCATCACCCCGCTGATCGGCTCGAGCCGGCCCGGCATCCGACGCTCCCCCTTTGTGACCCACGAGTCTGGCCATGTCAGGGTTCGATCTCGGTGGCGGTTCACCTTGGGTCCAAGTGACCGGGCGGAAGGATCGGCGGCTGGCGGGCGGTCTCGCGGAGGCTCCGCGGCTCTCTATAGATGGGTGGGGCGGTCCAACCGATCCCTGGACCAGATACTATTGGGTGGAATCGCATCCGTCCTCTTCCTTAAGGAAAGTACTGCGTCCTCCCGTCTGTTATCAGGCCAGGAGTCGAGCGCCAATGGATTGTTAGCTGCACGGCCCGCCTCGGGCATCTCCAATGCCGGCCCACGCTAAGTAAAGCGTCATCGAAATGGAGAAAGGAGGGAAAGATGCCGGAGGTTCAGAAAACTCAGCAGTAGTGGGGTTTTATCTTCCCCCCGGCGGAGGGGTTGGGTGTTACTTTCGCGTCCTTCGACAGCAACCCACCTTCTTATATTCATGCTATCTCTCGGTGTCGCCGGCACCATGACAGGAGTCCGTGTCCCCCGACTCTTTTTCTTGGCCGCATCTGCAATTGACCGCGGGTGTGCATGGCATGTGACTGGGGCAGATTCGGTGTCTCGAGTGGTCGAATCCCCCCAGGGACAAAGCCCCCATTGTCTCTCGACGTCGTTGACCAAGATCAAGAGAGTCCCTAACGGGAAGACCGGCAAGCGGGAATTCCTCGTCATCGCACCAAGGATATTTGCGGTCGTGTCCGGCAGTCAAGGTCTGCGCAACCCCAGTCCCGTCCGGCTCCGCGCCACCGTGCTCGGGGGCGGTCTGTGGGCCCATGCTCCTCCCCACCGGTGGTGATCCGATGAATTCCCGCATTTTCGCCTCCGCAGAACGGCATCCCATGTCTTCGGCGACCGAGAAGGCGATCCGGCTCCTCGTTGCGGACGATTTAACGATGATCCGCCAGGGGATCCGCGCGATGCTGGCCTCCGTTGAAGACCTGCGGATCGTCGGTGAAGCGGTAAACGGTGACGAGGCGATCCGGCTGGGGCGCGAGCTCGAACCCGACGTGGTGCTGATCGATCAGGATATGCCGCACAGCGATCTCCTGGCGGCCATTACCGCGCTGAAGCTCGATATGCCGCACGTGGAAATCATTGTGATGGCGGACCGCATCGACGAAGGAACGGCGCTCCAGGCGATTGAGGCCGGGGCGATGGGGTACATCCTCAAGGATATCCCGGCGGACAATTTGGCCACCGCGCTGCGGTCGGTGCGCAGGGAGCAGGGATTTTTCCACCCGGAAATCACCCGAAGGCTCGCCGAGCGCCTCAAGATGCTGATGGAACACGAAAGCCACAGGCGGCTGGAATCCGAAGGCCTGACAAAGCGCGAGTTCGATATTCTCGTCGAGCTGACAAAAGGGAGCACCTACACCGCCATCGCGGCCAAGTTTGTGCTGAACTTAAGCACCGTGAAGACCCACGTCCAAAACATCTTCCGCAAGCTGGGCTGCCGCAATCGCTCGCAGGTTGTTGCGTATGTCTTGAGAAAGGGGCTCATCAAGTAGCGGTCACGGGCGAATCTGTGACCGCCTGTGCAAAAACCCTTTGACAGTGCTCTAGCCGGGTCCCGCCGCGCGCGTTGTCCGTTCCAAAAATTCCTGATCGCTGTTGGCGCCTGGCGGATTCTCTGAGAAAAGATCCACCTTTCTTCCAGGACAATCTCCCCCTTTAGGCCGATGGACACGGATCACGTTTTGCCGTTAGTCTCTTGGCAAGTCAACGCATTCGATTCGGTCGTTCGGTCCGTCCCCAATCGGGGAGTCCGGCAGTGCGAGTCCTCCTCCAGATTCGCGTTTCGCATTTAAGGGGGATTCTGGCCGTTGGGCGAGTTGCGGTGTTTCGATCACTCGTATGTGAATGCGCGGGCCGATGAATGCCTCACGGTCATGGGCGACCGGGGAGAGAGGATCGTCCGGTATCGGGGTGGCGTGTTTACGGTGATCGGGTACTACCTCGCGTGGGGCGCCTACGATGAGCGCGTCCTCTGCTATGTCCTGCGCGCCCCCCGGAGGGTCGCAGAGAGAGAGGTCGCCTCGTAAGTCCAGAAGGGAGGCAGAGATCGCGCGATGCCTGCCGGCTGGTACGCCGTCCAGACCAAGCGGTACAGCGAGGGCAGGGTGAGCCGGAGCCTGACCCGGAGCCAGATTCCTGCGTTCCTCCCGCTCATCGAGGTCGCTCACCGCTCCCGAAGGCGTCGGTGCGTCAGCCTCGAGCCGCTGTTTCCCTGCTATCTGTTCGCCCAGATGGAACGACTTGATCACGATCCCGGCGTCTGGCACAGCGTCCGCTGGGCCCCGGGTGTGAGGTCCATCCTGGGCGCAGACGACGAGCCGATCCCGGTGCCCGATGAGGTCATCGGCGCCATTCAGGAGCGGGTG
>Ga0209154_1000528_pt1 | contig 25291 bp, 23 predicted proteins | sample GraSoiAngelo_121_FD_185878 | JGI IMG/M metagenome (GOLD analysis project Ga0209154, IMG submission 185878) | Grasslands soil microbial communities from the Angelo Coastal Reserve, California, USA - 14_0919_12_20cm (SPAdes) (version 2) | ecosystem: Environmental > Terrestrial > Soil > Grasslands ... | reverse complement strand
TCACTGCTTCACCTGAGAGCCCCTACGCCTCAGAGACACGTAGCCTCGTTCTGGCAGGGAACGGTCGAACCTCAACCGCCCCCTCACGCCTGTAGCGTGGTAGCTTGGCCCATTGCCAGGCAGGGATTTTACGGTAGCCAACCAACCCAGTATCCCGGTTCAGACCTGTCGCGTGGTCGGAGTCACCTCCCTCATCCCATAACAGGCCCATTCGACGAACGCCTCTAACGAATAATCGGTCACTCCTCGAACATAACGGTTAGAGATGACCGAAAAACCAACAAACAGCAACCGAAGAGTTGACTCTGCCTTACTTATTATCGCGATATCGCCGCTGTCCGTCTTGACCCAGGTCGCCCTCAAGCCTATCTTCACGACTTTGCCTTTCACTTCACTGTACTCGATTGAGTCGTGAAGTCGTAGGACTCCATCTGATAGTATCAAGATTCCTGAGATTATGTTACTCAGAGTATTCTGTAACGCCAGGGAGATCGCTAATCCTGCTATTCCAGAGAGGGTCAGAAAAGAAAATATTGACCCCAATCCGGTGACAATGACAAGCCACGCTGTCACAAAGACAACCCAGAGAATACTCAGTCCCTCGCGAACATTCCTGATTAGGTCCGCGGATGCACCCGCTCTCTTGGCACCCCTCGTGATGAGCCTGATCAGTAATTCTGAAACTAGCCAGGATCCGGCGATGACCGCACCCAATTCGGCAACGAAAACTATTGTTCCATTATCGACCAAAAGCGCCCGCCCATCGCAGTCCGTGGCCGCTCATATTCAAATGCCTTCAACTCTCTCCGCCATTATTATTTTGGGATTCGATAAACCCTAATTAGAACTCTGAAACGGAGTCGTTCTGGTCTTGTCTTCCGAGAAGAGGCTAAGGTTCAGAATCCGAAAAGGGGATTTTGAAGTCGAGCTCGAAGGAGATCACGATTACGTAAGAGAGCGATTTGAGGATCTGGAAAAGTCTCTCGGACCGACAGGTAGCTTCATTCTCGCGCCACAGCCCTCTGCCAGTCCGACCCTCTCTTCAGAACAATCAGTGGGCATCGCGGGCATTGTCGAGTTTACTTCCGAAGGGAAACCCCATCTCACGGTTCCCGTGGACACCCTCTCCGCGAAAGAAGCCATATCACTAGTGATGTTCTCCATGCACCCCAAGCCATTGGGAGACGATGATCTCAGTTCTCTGCTCAGTTCTTCGTGGAAGACTACCGGTGAGAGTATCGTCAGAGCCAGAATCAGTGAATTGCGACGAGAAGGCAAGGTGATAACAGAACGAGGAAACTATGTACTCTCAGGCGCTGGAGTCCAGTGGATCCAGAACGACATCCTCCCCCGCCTCCAGAAGATTACCTAGTCTTGGACAGCCAGATTCTGCGGGCCAGTCCTTTCTCAGTCATTCTATAGTGGAATCTCCCGGACCGCCGGGTCCTGGCGAGTAGACCCTGCCTTGAATATCGTAAAAGAGCCATCTCCACAGCCTTGTCAGACAGGTCTATCTTCGTGCCCGAGAGTAAATTACGAACTCTCTCGCTATCCAATTCGCCCGAGGCTTCGAAGAGGCTCAGGACCTGTATTTTCAGCTCATTGTAGTCCATGCCAGTGCGGTTCGAAGAAATCTATGGGAGATAGATGAAGGTTCGGTCCCGGAATTGCAGGTCATCTCAGCAGATTCAATACTCGGCTGTGAGTAACACCTTGTCGTTAAGCCCGACTTCCATCTTGAGCCGAAATACTTTCACTTTCATTCCCAACTCTCAAAGTAACACCTTGTCGGACGACCTTCGGGACCGAAAAGCGTTATATCTCGACTCTGAACACAGCACGGGCAGGAAGAATAATGTCAGGATTAGAAGTCCTCGAACGCAAGCCGAACTCGGAGGAAGCCGCGGCAGCCATAGAGGTCGTTCTAAAACATTCAGGCGTAGAGAACAGAATCATCGGCAGCCCAGAAACAGTTCTCAAAGAACTCCTCTCCTACTTCTCGAAAATCTACCCCTCCATTGAGCTCATCTCGAAGCTCGTTCTCTCGGTTGACAGCCTAGAATTCCTTCAGAGCTGCACCGGAGTGCTCGCAGTTTCCCCGGAAGGCTTGGTCGTTCTGAAGGACCTGCGGGACCTGAAAGACAAGGAACTCATGATGATCCATCTCGCAGGATCACGCCTACAGCACCAGATGGGCAAGAAAGAAAGCGACACTCTATCCCTTGACGAGATAACCAAGACCACAGGACGCTCAACCGGCACTGTAGCCGGTCGGCTGAGCGAACTCTGCAATGAACAACTCGTCGAACGAGTCGGCAAGGGCTCCTACCGACTCACAACAATAGGTACCAGAGTCGTCATCAAGAACCTGATGCCGCGAGTCGCACAGCTTCCGGAGAGGTAAGAGAAATGCCAGACCAGCCCAAGATCAAAGTCTCGATCGAATGGGGAGACATCAAACACACCGCCGAAGGAGACCTGGAAACCGTCGTCCGTGAGGTCATGCAATTCGCAGCTAAGGTCCTGCCAAACTACTCACTGGCTTCCAAACTAACGTTCTCACCAGACTACTCATCCATGGTTGACGACCTATCCAGCGCCGTCCAGCTGACCCCAGAGGGGGAAGCCGTGCTGTTAAAGCCCGAAATGTCGGCCGAGAATTCCATCGCAATGGTACTCTTGGCCGCTCGAGTCGCTCACGCCGTCGGGACCCGACCCAATGTGGAGATGGCCCCCGAAGCCATCAGCCGATCAATCGGAAAGGCAATCAAAACAGTCCGGAACACGCTGGCTATGATGACGAAAACAGGACTCATTGACAGAACGAGCGACGGGTCCTACAAGCTCAGCATGCAAGGAATACGGAAAGCTCACGAGATTGCAAAGGGACTCACCGCTAGAGCCGCCTTAACACCAACCGAGAAACCGGTGACCGCTTCAGGATGATACGTAGACGGGTGCGGGGACAGACGGGAAAGGGGGGTTTCCCGTCTGAAACTGGGGAAATCTAACCTTGCTCCACCGCACCCAAGAGACTACTGAGCCTCTTCAGCAAATAAAAAGCATACCGGAGGTCATCGGACTCCCATCGATCCCCGAATCCCTAGTCGAACTGTCGACCCGGTCAATGCAATCACTCCAGGGTTCAAAGTTCAACCCACGACCAGTTTCCCTTGTGGAAATGGGGGTCGACGACGCCGACTCTGAAGAGAGACTCGAAATTGGAGGCTCAATAACCTCATCCGGACTGAAGCGCTGCACAATCAACCCCAACAAAGAGTTCACCCCGGTAGTAGCCTGCGACGCGTCCAGCGTCAAAATCGGCGAGACCGAGAACGGAATGATATTCGCCATCCGAGCAGTCGGAGTCTGGAGACAACAGAGCAAGATTCTCTACACCAGATGGGGCCCGCTACTCTTTCATGTTCCAAACTCTGAGGATGTGAGTCAGTATCGCGAAGACGAGTCCCGGGCCTTCGGCGGATTATCACTGAAGACCCTCAGAGTCCTCACACGACTCCGGAACCACGTCGAACGCTGGGTTCAGGAGGTCTTGTCAGAATCACTCAAAGACGGAATACTCCTCATCGATGGATCTCTAACCGCAGGCACTCCCGACAACCCCGCGGCCCGCGTTAACAAGATTCTAGCCACGGCTCGTCAGAATAACTCCATCGTAATCGGCATATCCAAAGCCACTCAGCTGACTGTCGGGGGAAGAAATATCCTCGGACTCACAAACGACAAAGACACACCGCACCAGATCGACATCAGCTCACTAGTCGAAAGCGAATACCCGCCATACCCCGTTAGGTTCCTTGGCAGAGTGTATGTGGCAAAACTATCCAGTGACGGATTCCTATTCAGAACAGACATTGATCGAGAGTCGAGCCAAGAAGAAGCGCAACAAGCGCTCGAACGACTAGCTGGCACCGATGTTATTTTCCACGGTTATCCAGAGACTCTCAGAATCGCCCACATATTCAGCACCTTCACGGCTAACGAGATTCTTGCTGTCCAACGATTCGTGGCATCCAACCACCACATAACGCTGCAGTCCCGTCCTAGCCTGCGACGATCGCTCTTCGGACCCTTCGGCACAAGCAGGTACCTGGCCTAGCCATGCGAATCTACCGAAAGGAGGGGGATCAGGTCCAGCTGATCGCCTTCCCCGATGAACATGTCCAACGAGGAGACTACTTGCTGATTGAAGATCCCGCATTGGCCAAAGGATTGCTGGTCCAGATCATCGACCTGCAATACGCGAACGTCCCAGGAATCCTAGAAGACATACTTCGCGACGTCATGACAGACGGCGAACTCTCTGGAGAGGACATGGACCCTCTCAATATCTCCAGTGAAGTAGATGCTTTGAAAGACACGCGGCTCGCAGTTTGCAAGATCAGAGGAACAATCACAGGCGAGAAGGACCTTTCACCCACCACGTCATGGCTTCCGTCTAGAACTTCGTCCCGCATACGTGCCTATCCGATCAACCGTCTAATCATGAATGGTGGAAAGAGGCCACTTACGGTCGGCCACAACGATGGCGACCCTGTCCAAATCGATGCGGGGGGCCTTGACGGTGGTCTAAACATCATCACGGGGCGCAAAGGAACGGGTAAGTCTCACCTCGCAAAACTTCTGCTCCTATCAATGGCCGGACTTGGAGCACCCTGCATCGTTCTAGATGTTAACGGCGAATACGTCAACCTCCACAAGGCCAAAGACGGCCGCTTATCCACCTCGAGACTGACGGTCCTTGCACCTCGAAGCGGAATCAACTTCGCTCTCGCCAAGCTCGGGTTTCGCACAATGGCAGGGGTCCTGAGCAACGCTCTGGATCTTCCTGCAACGTCCTCGAAGGTGTTCAGCACTATCTGGCGGGACCTAGAGTCAAAGGGCGACCTGACTCTACCCAATCTGATTCAGACCGTTCAGTCATGGAGTTGCCATGAGAGCGTAAGAGAAGCGCTCGTCTCAAGACTCCAAGTTTTGTTAGAATCTGGGCTCTTCTACGACGAGTCGAACCCTTTGACTGAGGAGAAGATTCTTCACGCTATCGACGGTGGAGGAATCCTCGTTGTAAACCTGAAGAACCAGAGCCATCTGGTCCGGCGTATAATCGTCGAGATCTTCCTAGGTGAGCTGACGAAGATCCTTTCGTCCAACTGGCTACGAGCCGCCTTCCTCTTCGCCGAAGAAGCCCACCTCTACCTGAGAGACACGTACTGGGACGACATTATCACAAGGATGCGGCATATCGGCCTGTTCACTACCTTCATCACCAACCAGCCCGATACTGTCCAAGAGACGATCTACCGGCAAGCCGACAACGTATTCATCTTTAACTTCACCAACGAACATGACATCGAAACAATCGGCAAAGTGGCAAAGTCAGATAGTGAGACGATACGCTCGCTTATCAGAGGGACCCCCGCGAGAAGATGCCTGCTTCTGGGAAGCGTTGTCCATGATTTGCCCCTGATGGTCGACATCGAAGCGCTAGACGTCAGAACAATGGGTGAAACGAGACTCTTCTTCTCCTAACCCCCAGCGTCTGTACAAGGAGGCTCTCTTTACTTCCGCCCACGACACCATCCAAAAAATCGTAGGTAAAATTTCAAAACCGCGAAAAAAGAAACAAGCATTCTTTTTTTCAAAAAATTAGAAAATCCGAACTCGCGCCACGCCACCAACCATGGACTGGACTCGACCCCTTTCTTCATCCCGTAGACACATCCCAGGTAACTCGCGTCGAATAGACCGTGGCAGTCTGAAGGTGGGCAAGTGACTTGCTGAGCGAGCGAAGGTGTCCGTAGCCGACGACCGCAACCACCTGTCCAACCGTGGAATACATGATGTCTCGAATCCTCGCCACCATGAACTCCTCCCGAACATCCAGCAAAAGCCTACTCAATTCAGGATAGCGAAGTCGAAAGAGCCGAAGCTGCTCTTCCAAGTTCTCCGTCAGCTTTGACAAGTTGAACCCTCCAAACGGCAAGAGCACGATACTAACCAAAGAATCAACTCCGAGCCTTACCTTCTCCCGCAAAGGAAGCTTCCGGAGAGATCCGACCGTCATTCCAATAGGAAGATCAACAAAAGCCACCCTCGCCCCAACCGCCCTGGCAGCCTCAGCTGCACGGAGCATCTCCTGTCCTGGAGGCGAACCTGTCATCTCTCCAGCAAATCTCTCCAACAACATCATTGCCAAGAACGATCCGCCGCCACCACGGCCTGAGGATTTGCCAGGATTCTCTAGTGCCATGAGCCTCCCCTCATCCAGCTCCAACGCAACCACCTCCGGCTTCAATCCCAGAATCGTTTCCCGCACATAGCTGGCGCTCTTAGGGTCCACGTGAATCGTCCCAATCAGACTGAGACGATCACCCACCTTCTCAATGGCCGCCGAGTCTGTTACCGTCCCCGATTTTCAGCTTCAATCCCTATAAGGCGGTCAATCTACCTTTCCATACATTCCAGTCATCCAGGCACGGCAAGGTCGCAACAAGTGAGCGAGATCGACAAGCTCGACGACGAAAGACAACAACTGAGAATCGAGCAATCAAAGAGCCTCGACCAGCTCACCGAGACGAAGATCAAGTTACAAAAGGTCCGGGAAGAACTACAGAATCTCCGAAAGACCCGGGACGGTCTAAACGACACCGTCCGAGCACTCAAACAGAGCCGGGACAGGCTCCGAGACACATCCCGCGAGAAGCTCACGACGCTTCGAGAACTTCTCAAGAAAATGAGCGACAGACCACACGCTTCAATCGCCGAAAAGGAGTTAGCCGCGTTGGAATGGCAGGTCCAGACATCACCGCTTGAGAAGGACGACGAGAAACGCTTGATGACGAAGATCAGGAGCTTGGAAATCCGCGTCACAGGCTACCACAAAGTCCTCAAACTGAGAGAGGATATCACGAAACAGAATGAGGAAGCGGATCAGATGCACGCGAGAATTCAGGAATTGGCTATGGAAAGCCAGAAGCATCACGCGGACATCGTCCAACTGTCAGAAGCCTTCCAAACACTCAGACTCAGACGCGAAGAACAGCAGAAAACACTCGACGACCTTAAACGGAGAACAGCCGACACGAATCAGAAATTCCTACGACTGAGAAATACCTTGACGGATGACGAAAGAAGAATTCAGCGTCAGAAGGGAGAGGCACTCAAGGAAGCTCTAAAGGACACGGCTCAGAAGAAGCTCAGCAAAGGCGGAAAGCTAACGCTACAAGAACTCAGCGCACTCTACGAAGGAGCGGAAGAATGAAGCATCCCATCGCAATCATCGGTGGCTCAGGCGCAAAATCAATCCTCAAAGGAAACCAGAAAATCCTCGGAACACCCTACGGACCAACACCGAACCTAACGATCGGCGAAATCGACTCGAGACCCGCAGTCTTCCTACCCCGACATGGAGAAAATCACTCCAGCCCACCACACAATGTGAACTATCGAGCAAACATCTGGGGATTGAAAAGCCTCGGAGTCGAACGCATCATCGCAACAAACGCTGTCGGCGCGATCAATCAACAACTCTCACCCGGCGAAATCGTCATCCCCTCCGACCTAGTCGATATGACAAAGTCCCGAGTTGGAACATTTTACGAGAGTTCACCGGTCACTCACATCGACGTCTCCCAACCCTATTGCCCCAAGGTCAGAGAAATATTAGCCGCCTCGACAGCGGCAACTGGAAGAAGCTCGCCCAAGGAGGTAGTTATGGCGTGTACTGAGGGTCCCCGTTACGAGACCCCTGCGGAGATCATTATGCTTAGAACAATGGGGTGCGACATTGTCGGAATGACTGGAGCCCCTGAAGCTTTTCTCGCCCGCGAACTCGAGATGTGCTATGCTTCCCTAAGCTTCGTATCCAATATGGCCGCGGGGCTTCAGAGAACGTTATCTGCAAGGGAAGTGGAAGAGAAGGGTCACGAGACTAGCCAAGTGCTCAACAAGATCTTATCTGGGGCGATAGCAAAAATACCCGAGTCGAGGAAAGACTGTCCCTGCGGGACAGCGCTCGCGCACGCTCAACTGAAGAGAGAGGAAACCCAGGAAATCGCTTAATGATAAACAGCCTCCTCAGATTTGCTGGGGTGTACAAAGCCTACGAGAAGTATCTGATCGAGCAGATCAAGTATGGTCCCATGCCGGAGCACATCGGAATAATTCTGGACGGTAACCGAAGATGGGCGACAGAGAAGGCGCTTAATTCGACCGACGGGCATTGGGCAGGTGCGAAGGTCGGCGAAGAAGTTCTTGACTGGTGCCTAGAATACGGCATCAAGACACTGACTCTCTACACGTTCTCCACCGAGAACTTTTCAAGACCTAGCGACGAGGTAAACTCGATTCTCAAGATCGTCGAAGAAGAGACCAAGAAACTGGGAAGGGACAGCAGACTTCACTCCCAGAAAGTACGAGTCAAAGCAATCGGCCGAACAGACCTATTGCCCGAGACCCTCCAAGACGTTTTCAAGCGTCTAGAAGATGAGACAAGCATGTACGACCAGCACTTCCTAAACCTCGCCATCGCCTACACAGGAAGAGCCGAGATAGTCGACGCTACGAAGAAGATAGTGGAAGACGTTCATCAGGGCAATCTTTCCCCGCAACAGATTGACGAAGATACTTTTCACAAGTATCTCTACACCGCGCACCTCCCCAACCCCAACCCTGACCTTGTCATACGCACCTCGGGCGAAGAGCGTTTGAGCGGATTCCTGCTATGGCAGTCAGCCTACAGCGAGCTGGTGTTCGAAGACGTTTACTGGCCCGAGTTCCGGAAGATCGATTTTCTCCGAGCTATACGCCTCTACCAGCGGCGCCACCGAAGATTCGGCCGATAAGCTAACCGACTACAATGCCCTCGCTCATGACGGACGGACTTATCTAACTAGAGCCAGAACTGTTCCAGGGCCCGGTCCTTGGTCTATATCAAGAGAATCGACATCCGAGGCTTCAAGACTTTCAACAAGAAGGTCTCAGTCAACCTCGACCGAGGCTTCACAGTATTCACCGGGCCTAACGGTTCGGGAAAATCAAACATCCTAGACGCGCTCAAATTCTCACTCGGCGAGCTCAGCCCCCGCGAACTTAGGGGGGGAAGCCTCTCAGACCTAGTCCACAAGTCCGGCACAGGAGACGCCAGAGCCGCCTACGTAGCGGTCCAGTTCGACAACTCCGACAGAAAGATCCCGGTAGACTCAGACCTCGTCACCGTGTCACGCGAGTTTTCCAAGGGCGGGGAGGGTATCTATCGAATGAACGGTCGCCGCCTTTCTAGAAAACAGGTACAGGACATTCTCAGCTCAGGCGACATCCAAGTAACCGGCTTCAACCTCATCGCTCAACACTCAATCACCCGTCTCGCAGAGATCAGCACCGAAGAACGAAGACGGATCCTGGAAGACCTTATTGGACTGGGGGTCTTCGAGACCAAGAAGACCGAAGCAAAGGTCCAGCTCTCCGAAGCCGACCTTAACCTGAGGGTAGCAACAGGCAAGGTCGAAGACGTAAGAAACAGAATAGAGCGGCTTGAACGCGAGCGAAACGATCTCCTACGATCCAAGCTTCTCGAGATGGAGATCGGAAAGCAACAAGCACGAATCTACTCGTCGCAAATAGTAGCTCTTGAAACCAAGCACACTAGTGCCTCGCTAGAGCTTGAAAACGAGCAGAAGAACCTGGAAACACTCCGCCAACAGAGAGACGAACTTACCGGTCAGAGATCCAAGGTAGAGGCCGAGAGACGCCACTTTGAGGAGCTCACCGTCACGCAAGGCAATCAAGAACTCTTCGACGTTGAAAGGAAGATCGCAGAAGCTAGCAATGGAGTGGTCAGAGCAAAGGCAGAAGCCGAAGCAGCCAAGAACATTCTCAATACCCGAACGAAGCAGATCGAATCACTCCAAAACCAGGGAGAACAAATCCAGAACAACTTCAAAGAACTCCCGACTGCGATTAGAAACCTAACTGCTCAAAAGGCCAGCTTAGAGGAAAGATTTGAAGAAGCAAATGCGAAGGCCGAGAAACTCAGCACTGCTTTGCAAAACACCAGAGAATCTCTATCGGCCGACGCAAAGATCCACGAATCACTCGATGCGGACATAGCTGCACTAGAAAAAGAACTATCGACCTTCATTGCAACAAGCAAGGGCAGCTCGGCGAAACTAGACCTAACTGCGAGTCATCTGCAGACGCTCGAGGCTCGCCACCAGGAATTCTCCAACCTCGCCGAGGAGTTGAAGAAAAGAATCCGGGAAATGGAGAAGCTCGGGAAGGAGGAACAGAAGAGATTGCAGGATATTGAAGAGAAGGCGAAGGAGTATACTGAGCTCAAGGATCAGCGGCACAAAGAAATTGACGAGGCTCTCGATGTTGCAAAGAGAGCGCGAGTAACTGTAACCGAGTTCAACACTCAGCGAAATATTGCCGATACTCTCCAGGCAGAAGAGAAAGCGCTACAGAAACTAGAAGAGATGGCGGAAGAAGGAGCGCTCAAAGGAGTCCTCGGGCGACTACAAGAGCTGATCAAGTATAGCGATGAGTATAGCAAGGCAGTCGAAGCAGCGAGCGTGGGCTGGATGAGAGCCCTCGTGGTGAAGGACCTAGGAGTCGCCATCAAATGCGTCGAGAGTCTAAAACGGACCAGACTTGGCCGAGCCAAGATAATCCCACTCGATGACCTAGAAGTTCCCCCGGGGAACGATGAGTATGAGCAGACTCCCGGGATAGTGGGACCCCTCTCAAGCGTCATCAAGTCCGAGAGAGGATTAGCCTCGGCAGTCGAATTCGTCTTTGGCGATACAATGCTCGCGACGAACCAGCGAGCAGCCTTCCTGAGCGCCGCAAAGGGCCTGAGATGCGTAGTGACAAGCGGGGACCTGTACGAGCCGGGCGGAGGTCTAGAAAGCGGCTATTATCGAGCACCCTTTGACGCTTCGACTCTTATCCCGAGGTCAAACGTCCTTGAGGGTCTTGAGCGAACGGTCAAGTCGTTAGAATCCATCGTTCAGCGATCTCGATCCGAACTTGATCGGTTAGAATCGGAGATTGTCAAACTCAGAGAAGACAGGGTTTCCACTAGCAAAACACGCGAAGCACTCACACGCGATGTCGAGATGGCTCAGAGGAGCCTCGAAAGGACCCGTTTGTCGCTACAACAGACGAAGAAGAGGATCGACAGTCTCCAGAACTCAATGCAGCACGAACAGGAACTACTAGAGGAAATAGCCCAGAAACAAGGTGAGATAAAACGGCGCCTCTCTATGCGCGAGGAAGAGCTATCCAAGCTGAAGATCGAACAGAGACGGACCGCAATCATGACGATGGAACGCGAACGAGATCAAGCGGTCGCAGAAGCAGAGGCCCTGTTGCGCGAGAAGCTATCACTGGACAGCAAAGTTGCCTCTACGCAGTCCACACTCGACACTCTCAAGCCTGGTTACGACCAGGTACGGATTCAGCTGAGAGCCCTTGAGACCGAGATCAGACGAGAGGAATCAAGAGTTGAGGCAGCGAACAAAAAGTCCGAAGAACTTCAACAAGAGATGAGTAAGCTTACTGAAGAAAAAGCTCGGTTGGTAGACGCCCTTGCGTCGGTCGGTAAGGAGAGGAGAAGGTACGAAGATAGATTCTCCGAGATTGAGAAGTCGCTTTCGCAACTGATCGACAAAATGGATCCTCTCAACTCCAACGTCTCGGAACTGAAGGCGAGTCTCAGAGAACTTGAGACGCAACTAACGATGCTGACCGCACAGTTACGAAATCTCGGTTTCGACAAACCTCTCGAAACCACACTCGAAGCCATCGAGGACGCTACGAAACTGAAGGCGGCCCTGGAAAGGGAGGTGTCTGAGGTAGGACTGGTTAACCAGCTGGCCGTCAAGGATTACGAGGAGATCAAGGATGGATACAAGCATCTCTCCGTTAGGATAAGTGACCTAGAAAGAGAGAAACTGGCCATTCTGGACTTCATGAACGAACTGGAGAAGAGGAAGCTGGAAAATTTCATGACTGCGTTCACGAAGGTCAATGATACTTTCCACCAGATTTTTTCCGACATTACGAATGGAGGGAATGGAAGAATGGCGCTCGACAGTCCTGACAATCCATTCGAAGGAGGGCTTGATGTTTTCCTTCAATTCCCTGGGAAGACGGAGCTCACGATTGGAGCTGCAAGTGGTGGAGAAAAGTCGGTTTCTACGGTTTGCTATCTACTCGCACTGCAGCAGATTCATCCGATGCCCTTCTACATCATGGATGAGATAGACGCTCACCTGGACGTTCTGAACGCGAAGAGGCTGGCAACATTGGTCAAGTCTAAGAGCACAGATTCCCAGTTCGTTGTGATTTCTCTGAAAGACACTACGATTTCTCGCGCGGACAGAGTCTTTGGAGTCTACATCGATCAGGGACAGAGCCAAGTGATCTCCCTACCCAACAATAGCGGGGTCAAAGATTGACCACGGAACAGGATACTTACTGGCTCAAGAGCCCATACACCGTACTCTTTGACTTGCTCCACCTGCACCGTGTAAAGCCATGGGACGTGAACTTGTCCCAACTTCTGACCGGTCTGATGAAGGAGATGAAGGGTCGAGGCTTTATCGACTTCTCAGTCTCAGGGACAGCATTACTGTCCTCTGCCGTTCTTTTGCGGATGAAATCGGAACTCGTGTTGAAGATGGAGGAACCGCCGCGGCCTCCACCTGAAAAGCCGACGGACTATGTGCCTCCCCCATTAGCGTTTCCAATCAGATTCCAATCAACGACAACTTCACTCGACGAAGTTCTCAAGGGAATACTTGACGTTCTGAGGGCCGAGAGGCTGCTGCCATCAGAGACCGCTCAGCTAGTTTCCCGGACACCTGCGGTGTTTGAACAAGCGGATGACTGGCTGGTTAAGATTGAAGAAGAGATCAAAGCTTTCTACAGCCGTCTCCTAGACGAGACTGTTCCGGGCGAGAGCTTGTCATTTCTCCAGTTGCTGGGCCAGGGAGACACGGTGAAAGCTGTCCGCATGTTTATCATGCTACTCTTTCTCGCCATCGAAAAAAAAGTCGGCCTAGTTCAGACGGAAGAGTTCGGAGATATTCGGATCGAAGTGATGCGCAATGGAAGCCCAGTCTCAGACTGAACCAGCAGCCAAGACATCGGCGTTGCTGCAGCAACAGCTCTGTGAGGCAGCGCTCTATGTTTCCGGAAGACCACTAGACTTCAGAACAATTGGATCGGTAATCGGTGCCCGGTCCGAGGAGAAGATTCGATTCATCGCAAGAGCCATAGCTGAACGTTATGCCAAGATGGACAGCCCCGTCCAAGTTCTGGAATTGCCAGATGGAAGGTTTGTGATGCAGTTGAGGCCCCAGTTTGCCAAGAATGTAAGGAGGCTCTCAAACAGACCCCTTCTTACACCGGGTCCTTTGAGAACATTGTCATTCATAGCTCTTAGACAACCCATTGCTCAGTCACATGTAGTCCGGGTCAGAGGAAAACTCGCATACCAACACGTCAAGCAACTGAAAGAGATGGATCTAATCAGTTATGATAAGCTGGGACGATCAAGAGTTCTGCGAACCACGACTACCTTTGCAGACTACTTCAACCTCAACCATGATCCGGCACTCATGAAAAAGGAGCTGAAGAACGTCTTCGACCTTACCCATCCGCAACAGAGCCAGACCGCACCCGACTCACCTTCTCCAGAACAATCCTAGCCTTGTAATGCTAATTCTCTATCGAAGAGATCTCGACCGAACAACGACTTGTTGAGCTGCGAATTCATCAGGGAACTGCATTATCACAAATCGTCTTAGCGGCCAAGGCAACCTCAGCACGACCTTCTCGAAGACAGTGAACAACGCCCAAGCAAGACTGAACGGGAGGGTCAAGATTCTGGTTCAGCTCGCAGATTCTGGATCTTCACGATGCTAAGCTGCGGACTGTTCTTCCTTTGCATCAATAGGATGGGACTCGTGTGGCGCGGTAAAAGCTTCCAGCGGGACCCATCTCGATCTTTCAGCTCCCTTCACCCAGAGACCGTTACCATCGACCCATTCGACTACCCCCTCGATCGTTTCACGGTTCAACAGAGTAACCTTCACTGTGTCACCCTGCTTGGGTAGAGACATACCCCAAGGTAGCGCGCTGCTCGAATAAGAATCTGTTTACTGGTCGACCCTTCCGGTTAGGCATAGAGGATCGAGTTGAATCCTCGCCTCAGTTTGGTAGCTTGTCTGCGAATCTTGGCGGGGTCTTCGCCTTTGTAGATTTGGCCGATGAGCTCCGCCACACTCTCCATATCCCTGGGTTTCATTCCGCGCCTGGTGGCTTCGCAGGTGCCTATTCGTATCCCGCGATCCACGATAATATTTGCGTCCTCCAGCCGCTGGGTTAGCTTTTCGATCTCTTTCTCGTCCTTTATGTCGAGAAAGACTTGGTGGGATGCTGTATATCCGTACTCTGCGCACTTTACTGGCACCCCTCTCTCATGCAACCCCTTCGCCAACGCCCTAGCGTTTTCAATCACGCGTGCCGCGTACTTTCTACCGTTTCTCCGTGCTTCATCGAGGGCCCAAGTCAATGCGGCTATTCGGTTCCAGTGAGCATTATCCACTAAACCAGGAAACTGTCGACCCTTCACCTCCGCCTCAACATCTTTCTTGCCAACAATTATTCCTCCCTGTGGACCGAACAGGCTCTTGTGGGTAGATCCCAGCAATAGTTCCGCGCCCTCTTGAAGCGGTCTCTGGAACTCGCCCCCTGCAACCAATCCGAGCACGTGTGAACCATCATAGACGACCCGAGACCCTGCCGTGTTGCAAGCCTCTGCCAATTCCTTGACAGGATGCGGGAACAGAAAAAAAGATTGACCAAAGACGACGAGCGAGGGCTTTTCATCCTCGATCAACCCGCGAGCCTTGTCTACATCGATGTTCATCCGTTCAGAATCGAATGGAAAGTACAAATTTCGAACATTCACAAATGTTGGATATCCAGCTTGATCGCTCAGCCCTGGATAGCCTCCATCCGCGGGACCGACCGTGAGAATGGAACTCCCAGGCTTAGCGAGAGTCGAAACCATAATCATGTCAGCCATATGTCCAGAGAGTGGACGGAGCGTAGCCCAGTCGGCACCGAAGACCTCGCAAGCTATCTTCTCCCCAAACAATTCAAGCTCGTCCATAAACCGGGACCCCTTGTAGAAGCGATCATCAGCCCGATACCGATGACCCATATCGCCTGAGAGAAGCTGTCTTACAGTATGACTTGTGACGTTCTCAGAAGGAATCAGATTCAGGCACTCTTCAGCACGCCACTTCTGATGCTTACCCACAATCTTCCGGATCTGAGAAGCGTAGGACGTTGAGGAAAACTCCCGGGGAGGCTAGACGCGGCGGCCGCGTCGGCCACCAGGTCGGCGAGTCCCGTCGTGTGGGACTGGCGTAACGTCCTCAATTCTGCCAATCCGGAACCCATGACGAGCCAACATTCGGATCGCGGCCTGCGCACCTGGACCGGGGGTTCGAGCTCCGTGACCTCCGGGGGCTCGAACGCGAATGTGGAGAGAGGTGATTCCTTTGTCTTTCGCAACCTTTGATGCGGCAGCGGCCGCCTGCATCGCCGCGTATGGGGTCCCTTGCAGTCGATCAGCCTTCACATGTTGCCCCCCCGCGCTGCGCGAGATCGTCTCAGCACCGGTCAGATCAGTAATGTGAACCATGGTGTTGTTGAAGCTTGAGTAGATGTGGGCAATTCCCCAGTGGTCTGCCGGCTGCTTAGGCTTCTCCGCCATAATCTTGACTATCCGAGAACACCACGCGGCCGGCCCGCGAATTTAAACCCTTAGACAGAAAACTGTCAGCAGGACTATGCGACGAACCTTCTGGCTACTCGACCTAAACCATGAGAACTACGAGGGAGAATCGTCGATCTGGCTCTGGGGTATTACCCACGATGGAAAGCGGGTCCTAGTCATCGACAGCAACTACCGGGCCTACTTCTACCTCCTACCGAGAAAGGAGCAGGACCCCGAAGAACTGAGGAAGAAGCTGGAAGCAGAAAAACCTCATCCTACTATCGAAAATGCAACGATTGAGAAGAAAAAACTTCTAGGCGACGAACGAGTCGTCCTCAAGGTATTCTGTAAGGACCCAGACTTTTTGGAGAAGGCTGCACGAGAGACGCTGAAAAAAACGGGTGCTGAAGCAACCTATGAAGAGAAACTCCGACTAGCGATCAAGTACCAATATGACTATGGAATCAAGCCTTGCCAGTGGTACGAGGCAGACACCGCCTCTTCAACGATAGACCCCGGAGAATTCAGCGTACACGAAACGCTGACGGCAACAGCCCATCCAAGCCTCGTGGCCAAAGAAGAACCGCCCGGACTAGATCTCTTCTCATTCTCACTCCTATCAGTTAGCAAAATAGGCGCACCCAGCGCCATAAGAGACCCAGTCCAAGTGATCAGTTGGAGAACCAACAAGAATGCAAACGAAGTTGTTCTGACGCAAACCCACTCCGACGAGAGTACCATTCAGAGGTTCGGCGAAGATGTCACAAAGATCAATCCGGACTTTGTTCTGAGCTTTGAGGCAAACAGCGTCCACTGGCCCTATCTTGTGAAGAGAGCTAACAAGACTAAGACCCCGCTCAGAGTCGGCAGAGATGGAGGCCCGCCGCATCAGAGCCTCTACGGCCACTACTCGCTAATTGGACGAGCGAACGTTGACCTTCTCAATTTCGCCGAGGACCTGTACGAGGTGAAGAACAAGACCGTCGAAAACGTCGCAAGATATCTTGGAATCAAATTATCTGATCCGAAGACTATCGATGAGACATCCTACTTTGACTATTGGTCAAGACCAGACCAGAGAAAGATCCTAGTAAAACATGTGGAAGAGCAAACCGAAACCGTCCTAAAGATCGGAGAGGAAGCGATCGACTATGTCATCCAGATATCAGCTCTCTCGGGATTGCCTCCTGACCAAGTGATAGCCGCGGCCGTCGGATTCCGCGTCGACAACTACCTAATGATGGAGACCCACAATCTTGGCCAGCTAATCCCTCCCAGAACCGAACAGCCCATCATTCCATACAAGGGAGCGATAGTCATTGAGCCGAAGGTGGGGCTACACGATAACGTGGCCAGTCTCGACTTCTCGTCTATGTATCCCAGCTTGATGATCAAATACAACATTTCTCCCGACACGCTCGTCATCGGGAAAGAGAAGGAGGATGTCTTCGAAGTCCCTGAAGTAAAACACCGATTTAGAAAGAACCCCTCCGGGTTCTACAGAATAGTTCTAACCAAACTCATCGAAGCCCGCAAGACGACGAAAGCTGAGCTCAAGCGCACAGCCCGTAGCGATTTGAGGTATCCTCTGCTAAAAGCCCGTGAGAAGGCTGTCAAAGTCATGACAAATGCGGTCTACGGCTACGCGGGCTGGGCTGGCGCACGTTGGTATTCGAAGGAAGTCGCAGAATCAGCCGCCGCCTTAGGAAGAGAGACCATCAATCGCGCGATATCCCTCGCGAAGAACCTCGGACTCACCGTCTTCTATGGTGATACAGACAGCCTCTTTTTGAACAACGATGAGAAACTCGTCCAGAAGTTCCAGGCCGAGATCGATCGACAGCTAGGACTCGAAATCAACCTATCAGAAATCTACAAGAGAATACTCTTCACAGAAGCCAAGAAAAAGTACGCCGGCCTAAAAACAGACGGACAGATCGACGTCGTTGGCCTCGAGGCTGTGAGAGGTGACTGGTCCAACCTGGCCCGAGACCTACAGAATGCGGTTCTGAGAATGGTCTTGGAAGACGCTAGCGCAAAGCGAGCGACCAGCTATGTGCAAGATTTGACACAGAATCTCAAATCAAAAAAACTACCCTTGTCCTCATTCATCATATGGAAAACACTGACGAAGCCCGTGGAAGGATACGAAGTGAACGCGCCCCATGTGGAAGCGGCGAAGAAAATGGCCATGGACGGCTGGCCAGTCACAGCTGGCGACAAAGTAGGCTTCATCATAACCAAGAGACCTGGAAAACTGTTTCAGAAAGCGGAGCCACATTACAAAGTCACGATCGAAGAGGTGGACTATGATTACTATGTCCGGAATCAGATTCTACCTGCTGCGGCACGTATCCTAGAAATTCTCGGTACGTCAGAGGAGCAGTTGCTAGCGGCTCCGGCTTCGCAAACTAGCCTATCAGTTGGGACCAAACGAGGATAAGTCGCTGAGCGTCAGCACGCTAACGTTAGCTGGCTTTTTCGCCCCGTCCGACACGCGATCTCCAATCACGTATTTTATGCCCTTTCCCGCGGCGATATCCAGAAGTCTCTGCGTGACCACGCCGTCGAAAAGAACAAGGTGAGAGTTTTCAAGGCTCGGTATCTTCTCCGCAAGCTCGCTCACAGGCATCTTAGACAACTCCTTACCCGCCTCGTCGAACACTACAGCCTCCAAGGTTCCGCGTAATTCCTTCGCGGCGTCGAAGACCGGCGGAGGTAGGTTCGGTTTCTCGGCAGGAGCAGATGCGCGAACGGTGATCTCAGGTGGACCGTAGCCCTGTTCTCTTGGACCATAGGCTCGCTCGGTGTAGGATTTCTCTTGGTAAGGACGTTCAGTTCTTTCGGGTCGGGGCGCAAATTGTGGTCTCTCAATTGGCTTTGCCATGTTTAGAGGTACGCGTTCCCGTAGGGCTCTCATGACCTCTTTGGGTGTGAGTTCTTCCACTTCTTTGCCGAAAGGAGCACGAGCCACATAGTCGATCTCAGCAACCTGCGTGAGTTCCTTCAAGATCAGGTCTCCAGCTCTGTCTCCGTCTAGGAACGCTGTGACTTCTCGGTCCTTGGTGAGCTTGATGACTGTCTCCGGGACTTTGGTGCCGTTTAGTGCGATTACGTTCTTGATGCCGACCTTCATGAGGAGTATGACGTCCGCTCGGCCTTCTACGACTATTATGTCTCCTCTCTCAGCCTCGGGTCCGGCAGGTAGTTTTTCAGGCCCGTATTCTATAACGTCGACTCCGCGGAGTGATCCGGCAACTTCCTTGACGACCTCTTCTGTGCTAGGGGAGGATTCTAGGACCCATTTTCGGAGAATATCCTTGGCTTTGGTTAGGATTGCCTTGCGTTTTTCCTCTCGGACATCCTCTACCTTCTCAAGGCTGATCTTTGCTTCGCAGGGTCCGATGCGGTCAACGCTCTCAATTGCAGCGGCAATGATGGCTGTTGAGACCTTGTCGAGGCTTGATGGGATTACTATTGAGCCGGCTGTCTTATCGTGTTTCGACTCTAGATCTATTTCGATCCGGCCAATCCGTCCGGACTTTTGTAGTTCTCTAAGATCTAGGTCTGGGCCGAAGAGTCCTTCTGTCTGGCCGAAGACGGCACCTACCACGTCAGGCTTCTCGACGACGCCTTGGACATCGAATTTTGCTTTAACTATGTATTTTGTTGTCGAAGCGTACTGCGACGGTTCAACCATGAAAATTTAACCTCCATACTTCACTGACCTTCCTTAATTCCTCACTATACTGTTAAGCTGTAAGCTTACTCTCATAAGACGCAGGCTAGTATTAAAGCCCGTCTCTGAACTGACTTTCAGCCCGTTAGGGCTAAAAGAGAGCCGCATCAATCCCTTTTTCGAGAGAATCATCAAGATGCCCAAAGCCGCGGTTAGAGTCGGAGTAAACGGGTTCGGAGTTATCGGAAAACGCGTCGCTGACGCTGTCTCGAAACAGAACGACATGAAACTAATCGGAGTCTCTGATGTTGCTGGAGACTACCGTGTCAAGCTCGGACAGATGAAAGGCTACCAGATATACGCTTCAGTCCCCGAAAAACTGCCGGACATGAAGAAGGCGGGCGTTGAGGTTGCAGGACCGCTTGAGGAATTGTTGAGAAAGATCGATGTAATCGTTGATTGTACTCCAGCGGGGTTAGGGGCAAAGAACAAGGCCATGTACGACAAAGCCGGGATCAAATCAATTTTCCAGGGTGGAGAAAAGCATGAGCTGACTGGGTCATCTTTTGTCGCCCAGTGTAATTATGAGGAGAATCTCAACCGCGGTGCGACGCGAGTGGTGAGCTGCAACACAACCGGAATTTGCAGAACTGTTGGAACACTTCAGAATACAATTGGAGTCAAGAGAGCGCGAGTTGTGTTGTTTAGAAGGGGTACTGATCCTTGGGAGAGCCACAAGGCGGGCCTCATCAATACCGTCGTTCCGGAAGCTCACATTCCTTCCCACCAAGGTCCGGACGCTCAGACGGTCATACCGAAACTTGACATTACGACCATGGCGGCAAGGGGTCCATTCAATCTGGGACATTTGCATTTTGCGATGGTCCAGCTTAAGGGGGAGCCGGAGAAGAACGATGTTCTGAAGGCACTGAAGAGCGCGCCGAGGCTGGCACCAGTCCGGACCTCCGATGGAGTGGATAGCATGAACGCAGTGGCTGAGATGATGCGGGACCTGGGACGGGTGAGAGCTGACATGTGGGAGGTCGCCTTCTGGGAAGACATCCTCGACGTTACCGACGGCGAGGCGAACATGGTCTATCAGGTGCACAACGAGAGCGTGGTCGTCCCAGAGAACGTAGACGCTGTAAGAGCACTTACCGGATTGGAGAGGGAGGGACGCAGATCTATCGCGAAGACCGATGAGGCTATGGGCATTGGCAACAAGTTCCTCTAACTAACTGCCCATAAGAAACGGGCTACTGAAGGATCACGAATAGATTCGCTAGTTAAAGCCGAAGATACGACCCTAGACGAAAACCAATCCTTTCGCAGAATCGATTTCGAAGGTCTCAGCATCTATCTTCGCGGATTTTTGGTTGATTCTCTGGACCTTCAACTCTCGTTCATTCGGATCCGAATCGTCCTTTGACAGGTCAGCAACGCAGTCCGCCATATCAGTCAATGAGCCAGCCAGGTCTTTTGGCAGCTGGGACATGTCTACGGTGACGATTAGCGTCGCACCAGAGTCTTTGAGTTTGCCAGCGAGTTCGGTGAAGCTCTTGACGAAGTCTTTCTGCGGTACCTTCGTCGCTAGTTTGTCGATCGAGTCGAAGATGACTCTGATCTTCTCTCCCGTGAACACCTGACTGTTTCGGACCAGAGTATCCTGAATGTTTTCGAAGTTGAAAGGCTGGTCCAAGTAAGTCGCCTCCATACTGAATGAGTCGGACTGGGACGCATAACCGTCAACAATGATGAACCGGTACTGAGATTCGTACTGTGACGGATCCGATCCAAGTTTCTTTATCTGTTCACGGAGAGTGGTCGGAGCCTGATCGTAGGTCACATAGAGACACGGATCTCCCTTTTTCAGATAGTTGCCTGTGAGGCCTGAGCAGAGGGTTGTCTTGCCAGCTCCCGGCGGGCCATTGATGATGACAAAACCCGGGCTCTCCAGGTTTCCTTGAGTTAATTCGAAAATGTGATCGAAACTCTGCGGAGTCTTTTTCGGCTTCTGAGGCGGAGCCTCCTTTGCGGGCTTTTCCGCTTTGGTAGGCTTATCCTGCGGCTTCTCAGTAGGCTGGTTTTGTTTCTGCTGAGCAGGTGGAGGCGCAGGCTGAGGAATTGGCGTGGGTGTAGTCGTACCCTTTCCCGCTGGAGCTTGTGTTCCCGGTGTGTTTGCTGGTTTGATGGTGGGTGCGCTTGGAATGTTCGATGGTTGCTTGCTCGGCGAGGGTTTGCCTTGTTCCTCCCATCCTCCCTCATCATCTTTCTGGCCAATTACCATGGGTCTACTCGGGGGAGTAGCTCGTGGTGGGACGTATTCGGGAGTGCTCTCCCGCATTGGACTGAACGTGGACCCACTGGCCGTCGGGATGTCTTGGAGTAGTGACTGCAGGATTCTCGAAAGCGAGGTTTCTTCCGAAGGAAATGACGCGTCGAGTGGCAACTGACTGGGCGTGGGTCTCTGGGCGGGTTCCGGGGTCATTTGTCTCATAGAGGGTGGTGGAGGTGGCGGAGTTGTCTGGCCCATTACGCTCTGCTTTGGCCATGTCGTTGGTTGATTCTGACTGGTTATTGGAAGGGGGGCTTGTGTTTGCCTCGGATCGGGTGGCATCGATGGAGTTTGAGAAGGAGTTTGACCTGCGTCTGTCCCAGTGTCTATCTGAAGACTGGAATCGTCCTTCTTTTTCTTGCCGAATATGGTTAGCATGTGATCAATTCGTTTCCTATTTGTGACCTATCCACTTCCAAGCGTCCTGACTGGTAATCTTGAGCCGAGAGGAAGCAGAGCGCAATCTTGGATATGGATACTGTTACTACCATGAACCTTCACCGGAAACAATTCCACATCACGAGGACGTCAGGCGTGCTGCGCGACCAGAAACGAGGCAGTAGGGTGCTACTGCTTAACTTTCAAAATGTCAGACTTTGTGAGTATCCCGATGGTGTTCTCTCCCTTGGTTACGAGGACCCCGTAATTTCCTTGCAAGAGACCTAGAACCATTTCCAACGGGGTATCGTCGTTGACCGTTGGGAGCGGCGAGTCCATGATGTCCCGGACTCGGTTGTTGAGTAGAGATTCAAGTGGTTCTCCGTGGGCGGCACGGTCTAGGATCGTCTTTTCTGAGATGCTTCCGACGCACCTGTTTCCGTCGAACACTGGGAGTTGTGAGTAGCCTCGCTTTCTCATCAGATCCACAGCGTCTCGGACTAGTTGGGTTTTGGAGACAGAGATGACGGGTTTGCTCATGATCTCGCTGACTCTGGGTCGCGAGGTCTGGATGCTCTCCTTCTCGAGAGCCTCGACCAATCGTTTTGCTATCGAGTATGACGGGTCTACTGTCCCAGATTCGATCTTTGCGATTATGGATTGGCTGACTCCCGCTAGCTGAGCGAGTTTGGACTGCGTTAAGCCTAGTGCCTTGCGTTTCTTCGGGATCTCGTCGAGTGAAGGAAGCATGCTACTCTAGACTATCTACTGACTATGAGATATTCCCTTCGGAATAGAATCATGAGCGGATATGTAATTCCTATAGGAATATTGGTACAACAGAACTTATATAATTGGAATAATTGAAACTTACGAGAACATGTCCCCCAAAGCCCAGCTAGGCGGGATCTATCCGCGCTCGGAACAACTCATAGACCTAACACGATCTTACGACAGAGCAAAGATCGATGTCGATACCGTAAAGAAACAGATCGAACTGGACACGCTGGAGCTAGTAACGCTACAGGACGACTCGGGCTTCGAAACCTTCTCCGACGGAGCCTTCGCCTGGCAAGATCAGCTCAGACCCGTTGTCGAATCTCTGGAAGGAGTTACGACGGGGACTCGTTATGATCGGTGGTTCGATACCAACACATTTTACAAAAAGCCAACTATCGAAGGGAAAATAGGCGTCCACACATTCGAGCCCAAGAACTTCGTTCGGACAGATCTTCTCGCGAGAACCAAGGGCTGGAAAGTAACCCTCCCCGGACCCTACACTTTCTCCGAACTTTCAGAGAATCTCCACTACGCGAATCAATCCGACCTTCTCTCCGCCGTAGCAGTAGCTGAACACGACATCATCAAGCGATTGAAAGATGCTGGTGTTTCGCGATTCCAGCTATCAGAGCCATGTCTCGTCTATCGACCCTACAGAGAACAAGAATTGAGTAAAGCGGAACTCGACAACGCATTGACAGCGCTACGAAAGACAGTAGACGGCATCCCGGCAAAGTTCTCAGTCCAAACATACTTCGGCGACGCAACGACCATCCTGCCAGATCTTCTGAAACTCCCAGTCGACACAATAGGCATTGACCTGTTCGAGACAGACTATTCCAAATTGAAGATCGAGACGACGAAGAAGCTCGCCCTAGGCATCATAGACGGACGCGAGTCAAACGCGGAGAATCCAAAATGGATCGCTGAAACCGCGACACGCGTATCGAAACACATCGTCGGCGGAGACGTTGTTCTCGTTCCAAACTCCGACCTCAAATTCGTGCCTAGAAAGGTTGCAGATGTCAAGGCACGAGCGCTCGCCGAGGCTACCAGGCTGTTTGAGGAGAGGCGATAGATGACAAAGTTGTATCCGGTTCAAGAGGTCGGAAGCCTAGCAAAGCCGCGATGGCGGACGAAAGGATTGACCCAGCCGCTCTCGAGCAAGGACCTAGTGGAGGCTGAAGAATGGGCGCAGCGACTGGGCATTCCGGACTTTCAAGACCGAGCCAAGCAGCTTCTGGCCGCGCAGGAGCAGAATGATCGCGTTCGAGAACTTCTAGAGCTTTCCACAATCTATGGGTTGAGACTTTTCGAGCAGACTGGTCTCGACAATGTCGGCGTTGGAGGAGAACAACAACGCGTCGAGATGTACGAACATGTGATCCGGGGCGTCGAGGGAATGAGAGTCCTCGGTCATGTCCAGTCGTTCGATTACAAATACTTCAACAAGGCCGTCGCCGAGTCCAAGATTCATCGCAAGCATCCGATCTATCTCCAAGAATTCCTCGACGTCAAAAAGAACGCGAAGGGACAGCTGAAGGTCCCGATCACCGGACCCTACACACTAGTCGACTGGTCCTTCAGCGGCCAATACTCTGGCGGACGAACCAGCCTGAGTCTCAAGAAGCAGAAGCAGGAGGCGAAGAGAGAATTCCTACTTGACTTCGTCCAGCAGGTGATCAGGCCGGAGATCCACGACCTAGTCGACGCTGGAGCAGATTGGATTCAGATTGACGAGCCGGCTATCACTACGCACCCTGAGCCTGCTGACATGGACCTGTTTGTCGAGGGCTGGAACGAGACAGTTCGAGGATTCAACTGCAAGTTCAGCGATCACACATGCTATCCCTCCGAGATAGGATACAAAGTACTCGCACAATACGTTCCAAAACTCGACAAGTGCACCCACCTCGCACTAGAATTCGCCAACAGAGACGGCACAAGTCTAGGGGTTGACGCTAAACATCGGGAAGGATACCGGGACCTAGAGTACTTCATCCAGAACGGTTATGACGGCGAGTTTGGCGTCGGAGTTGTCCACGTTCACGACTTTTCCGGACACGTCCCGCCAGGTTCAGGGAAGGAAGCTGGACGGAATATCTTAGAATCGCCTGAACTCGTGCGCGACCGACTACTCTACGCGGCGAAGGTCGTGGGTGACCCGGCTAAGATTTGGGCTAACCCCGACTGTGGACTGAGAACCAGGACCTGGGATGTGACTCTCGCGAAACTCGTCAGCACTGTCAAGGGCGCAGAGCTCGCAAGGGAGGCTTCACGCTGAGACTGTCAGAAGCAGCCA
>Ga0209154_1000524_pt1 | contig 25412 bp, 14 predicted proteins | sample GraSoiAngelo_121_FD_185878 | JGI IMG/M metagenome (GOLD analysis project Ga0209154, IMG submission 185878) | Grasslands soil microbial communities from the Angelo Coastal Reserve, California, USA - 14_0919_12_20cm (SPAdes) (version 2) | ecosystem: Environmental > Terrestrial > Soil > Grasslands ... | reverse complement strand
GATCCCGCGCGTGGCTCCTTCGACCTGACTGGTCCTCTTTCCCGGCGTCCGCCCTGACGTCCTGTCGCCCTATTGCTTCCACCCCGAAAAATCAATCGCGCACTCCCGTTTCAAACGATTCCTACCATCCCAACTTGCCCCAGCTTCCTTGTCTGCCACAAACTGACATCAAATCAGCTCGCTAACCCGACGGGCACATGGCGCTTTACGGAATCGCTGGCTAACCCTGGTCCAGTCTTGCTATAGAAGAGAAGACAACGTAGCATAAGGCTGAGCGAGGCTTATGAATCTGGAGCGTCTGAGTCGGATTACGGTAGAGGAGGGCAAATGTGGGGGCCGCCCCTGCATTCGTGGCCAGCGCCTCCGCGTTTCTGATGTTCTTGAACTGCTGGCAGCTGGGGCTTCTGTTGAGGAAATCCTGGCGGACTACCCTTCTCTGGAACGCGAGGATATTCTCGCCGCCATTGACTATGCGGCGCATCAGACTGATCACGTCGTGCTTCGGACTTCGTGAAATTCCTGGTTGACAACCAACTGCCACCCGCCCTCGCGCAGTATTTCCGAAAACGAGGCTTGATTGTCAGCATGTTCTTGATGTCGGCTTGAGCAAGGCTCTGGACGTTGAGATTTGTCGTTACGCCGAGGCTCAAGAACGGATCATTGTTAGCAAGGATGAGGATTTCTTTTATCTTGCTAGCCACTCGAAGTCCAAGGTTAGACTTCTCTGGGTAAGGCTGGTCAATTGCCGGACTGCAGCTTTGTTAGCAGCCTTTGACCGGCTTTGGCCTTTGATCGAATCCTCACTAAAAACTGGTGACCGCGTCATTGAAATTCGTTAATTCCGAAGTTCCGAGCAAAAATCACCACCGTCTTGTGCACAGCCTTTGATCCTTGACTGAAGCGATAGCTGCAGCCAATTTAGCGAGCTCGGCTCTCGTGCTGATCGAAACGGCAGGTTGGATCGCGGCTCACAGCTTCCTGTGTAGTGAGTCACGCACCCAGCTGGTCCGGGCTGGCCACATTCCTCGTTCCCGAGGGTTGGTGCGTCAGGTTCCAAGCGGCTTAGCTCATGCCGACCTCCAGCAGCGTAATCCGATCATGCAATGCATCGCGCGGCTGATGTGGCCCGAACCACCCAACGATGGTCGAGGTCCCCACTTGATCCAATTGGCAGGCAGCGCGCTTTCACATACAACGAGAAGCGTGTCGCTCCCGCGTTTTCGCGCGGGGTGGCGAGGACCCGAGCGCCTCGCATCGCCCAGGAACTTGCCCAGATCGTAGTAGACAAAGTCGCGACGTACAACCCACTTCGGCGCGGTCACCAGCCGCAGTCGGGCACCCACGATGAGGCCACCCGACCCGGTCCCGCCCGAGACTATTTCTTACTTGCGTTTACTTGAGCAAACGGTTTCCTTCAGTCGGGCACCCGCTTCGGCGAGTTCGGCGCGTCGTTCAAGTGGAGCCATGGCCGAGCCTTTCAAACCCGCGGGAACCAACTCCACAATAAGGAGCTTAGCGGGTTCCTTACCGCGGTTTAGCGCCCAGATATTGGCATCGCCCGGTTCATAGAAGTACTCCCCCGTGTGTACAACTTGTTCTTTTTTCGTATCTGCGTAGATCAGAGTCAGTTCTCCTTCAAGTACGCGTCGGATTCCCGGCCCAAAATGATAATGGTCTTTCACCGCACCATCGGGTTCGAACACAACCTCGGTGGCTCGCAGATCGACTTTCCCATTGAAGACCGTCATGAACCCCTCTACTGGAGTCTGCAGCTTCATTGCTGCCTTGACTCCGTTCATTTCCACGCTGGGATGGGCTGGAGCCATCTGGCCTTCTAAGCCGACCGCACTTGCGAGCACGATTGCTGTTCCTGCCAAAGCAAAGAATCTGTGCTTCATTTTGCCCTCCTTGTGGGTTGCAAGATGCAGTTGTTAAGAGCGTCGAAACGCCGACATTAGAGCCCATAACGATCTACAATACAAGTTCGAAAATATTGAAGATTGATGAGTAATACTCGATGATCGATTTCACCTCGCGGCAGCTCCGAGCCTTCCTGCTTGCTGCGCAACATCACAGTTTCTCGCGCGCAGCGGTAGCACTCTTCATCACCCCGTCGGGCCTGAGCGTTCTGATACGCGAGTTGGAAAATCAGCTGGGAGCTCGACTGTTCGACCGCACCACACGCCATGTTGAGCTGACAGCCGTCGGAACTGACTTGCTCGCCGTCGTTCAGCGCAATCTGCAGGAGCTGGATGGCGCGATGTCGCGCATTCGCCGATCGACAGCCGAAATGGATGTTAAGTTGTCACTTGGGGCGCCGCCCTTGCTGATGGCCAGTGTTTTGGTGCCGGCGATCAAGGAATTTCGATCGCACCGGCAGGATGTCCGTTTTCAATTACTTGATACAGATATTCCTACCATCATGCAGAAAGTCCAATCGGGCGCCCTCGATATAGGCATGGGTCTTTTCTTCAAGCACTTACCTGGTCTCAGGCGAATACCTCTTTATCGCTTTTCCCTGATGGTCATACGCTCAGGCGACCATCACCAATCCGCTCGGGTTACGACCTCCTGGTCTGCACTTAAAGGTGAAAAGTTAATCTCCTTGCCGCCATCCATTCCACTGCAGCAGGTTGTGGACAGACACCTCGAAAAGGCTGCAGTCGCACGTAAGCCCGATCTGGTAGTGACGTATCTGAGTACCCAAATCGCTCTGGCCGAGGCCGGGCAGGGGGTCGCCATCATTCCTTCGTATGGACTCCCCGCTTGCCGCAGCCGAAAACTGGTGATCAGCCGATTGGTCAATCCTGTCGTGCCCCTCGACTTCTCGCAAATCCTGCGCGGAGGCCGGAAACTTCCAGCAGTTGCCGAAGACTTTACCTCTTTCCTACAGAGTTACATTGCCGGGTGGGCGGGGCGCTCTGGGCTCCTCTAGCCGAAATGCCATGGAGGTAGATGGGTACAGACTGTCGCTTTGAGTCAGCCAAAGCGGATCCAAAGTCCGGCTAATGAGCAGTGACAGCCATCGCTCCCGGACAATCGCAAACCCCGTTGAGGCTTACCGAAGAGTTGCCGAACCCACGTCCGCTTGGCAAGTGCCGCACCTCATCATGTTCAAAGAAAGACGCATGTGCTCGAACGGCTATTGGATGCCTTCAACAACGAACATTTCGGAGATTTGGCGGTTGTAGCTGTACGCATAGTAGCGACCGTCAGCAGTAATGGTTGGTGGGCCCAGGTAGGTCAATCCAGCTTTGTCGAGCGGAGAAAACGTACGGAACAATTGGCGCCGACCGCTGGCAACATCGATGACAAAGACGCTGTTTTCCGTCTCGCCAATGCCGGCGGCATAAATCGATTTCCCGTCCGTCGTCCAGCCGAGGATTCTTTCTCCATCCTGTAAACCAGTAAGCCGGCGAGGCGTGCCTCCGGCGAGAGAAAGTACGAGAGGAGCACCGTCCGTGCCGCGGCCCGCAATCAGAGCCCCATCCGGCGAAACCACACCGCGAGCCACGTTTCCCGAGCCTTCGCGATTGAGACCACGCAGCGCGCCGCTGCCGACGTCAACCAGATAAAGTTGAGCCTGTTTGCCGGATTCGCTGGCGTTGACGAGCAGGCGCTTGCCGTCGGGCAGCCAGGCGGTGGCATATACGCGCAGAGCGGGAAAGTGCAGCGCGCGTGCCTGGCCTGGTCCGGTGGGGAACAGATTAATCTGTCCGGAAAAATCCGGTGCTGCAGCCGCTACCCATTGGCCATCCGGCGAGAGATCGCCGTAGGCGCCGGAACCAAGTTTCACGGGTGGAGAGCCGTCAGTCCGGCGCAGGTAGACCCAGGTGTCACCGCCGGGCGCGTCACCAGATTCTTCCAAGACCATCAGCTTGCCGTCGGCGGATAGGCCGCGATCAATCGACCAATCGAACCAACCCAATTCACGCTCGCCCTCTGCCCCGGGCACGTGGGCGAGGATGCCGGCGTGGATCAACTCGTGGACCAGCAGGACACGGCCATTCCCAGCAACATCCTGAATTTTGAGTGTGCCTGGAACTTGATACAGTTCGCGTACACGTCCTTGAAGATCGACGGCCCGGAGGCTGCGGCCCGAGCCGCCACCTTGGGCCGCCGTGTACCATATCTCCTTACCCGAGGGAGCCCACACCAGGCCCTGCGCGCTGCCGTAATCAGGGCTAAGGCGGCGATGGCCGTCTGGCCCCGAGACGCACACGAAGCCACCGTCGCCAATCGGATGATCGTGCTCGATAAAAGCGACCCTGCGGCCATCGGGGGAAACGCGAACGTCGCTAAGCCAGGTGGCCGATTCGTAACGCACCGTACCGATGGGATATTCCAAACGAGCTTTGCTACCGGCGTGGTAGTGGTAAGTGATAGCAAGCGTCCCGTCAGGACCCCAATCGGCCGCTTCGACCTGGTCCATAATTGGGCGCGGAGCGCCACCTGAGAGGGGGACAAGCGCCAACATGCCGTGGAAATCGAAACCGGAAGGTCCGCGTTGTCGGTGGAGCATGACCGCCATCTCCCCGGTCGATGAGATGGCCAGCACGTCGGCGCCAGATAGATCGAGGGCACGGCCGTCAACACTGTCCACGCGACCTTCGAACATCTCAACAGGCCTGCCTTCCCAGGCGGCGCCGTAGATAACGGAATTGCTGTCCGGTGTGAAGCGCGCATTCCAAACCGTGCCGCGTCGGAACGTGAGTTGGTGCAAAGCAAGCCGAGGCTTACGTTCCATGCGCCGGCCGGCCATTAGGCCGATAATCGCGGCAAGGCAAACCAGGACAAGAGCAGCCGCCGACAATGCCAGTGAGCGTTGACAGACGCGCGGAACTGATGAAGAGCGGTGAAACACGAGCGTGGCGGGAAGTGGCTGCCCTACAGACGCTTCCGACTGATCCGTTACTGCGCTGAGCTGGGTGATGGTTGCGATGAAGCAGTAGCCGCGGCGGGGCAAGGTTTCGACGTAGCGTGGGGTGTTCGCGGAGTCACCCAGCGCTTCGCGAAGACGAGCGATCGCGTTGTGAAGGCCGTGCTCAAAATCGACAAAAGTGTCGGCTGGCCAGAGCCGAGCACGCAACTCGTCACGGGTAACGACCCGTCCCGGCTGTTCGACAAGCGTGGCTAGAATCTGGATCGGACGACCTTGCAGCGGAAGGCGGACACCACGCTTGCGCAGCTCGCCCGCACGAACATCAAGCTCGAAAGCGCCAAAACGGAACGTGGCATCCGATCTTGGGGTGGTAGCCATCGCTCGTCCCCCGAGTCGGCTAACGGTAGCACTGGTTCGAGGTATCTTCCATTATGGGATGTGGGCCTGTAAGTCATCTGTAACCGCTCGGATAAGTCTGGAGGAACAAATGGGGCAGAAGGGAGACCGGCGGCATTGACAGTCAGCAGAAGGTAAGTGCAAGGTGCCGCAACAGCACTGGCGGAAGATCTAAGGATGGGTGCCGTACCCAGCGTTTTGTGGATTAGCTCCCACTCACGGAGGAGAAGGCATGACAAGCCGCCGTACCTTTCTTGAACAATCAGCTCAACTGGCTGCTGGTGCACTCGCCGCCGGAGCCGTTACCGTAGAGACCAGCGAGGCTCAGACTCAGCCACCCGTAGCGCCGAAGAAGAAACTGCACATTTTGATGAGGAGCTCTTGGGGAACGGATGAGCCGACCCGCGCGTCCTTCGTGTTTTCCCATGGGGTCGCACTGGCCGAGGCCGGCCATGAGGTGCAGATATTTCTAACCCATGACGCTACCTATCTGATGCGCAAAGCAACCGTTGATATGGTCAAGCCCATCGGTTGGCCTCCGCTGAGCGAGACGATGGCGAAGGTTGTAGCCAAACGCATCCAGGTGTTTTCCTGAGGAGCTTGCTCCCGGGCCCGTGGGGTCACGGAGGCAGACTTGAGCAGTTGGAATGCCCAGTGGGGTACGGTTCCGATCTACGTTTCCCTGGTGGAATGGGCCGACCACGTCATCAGTGAATGAACCCGCAGATGTGTCGGGAGCCGCCCTGTATGGCGGCTTTTCTGCTTTCTGCCGCTCGCTCCGCCAATTGTCGAAACAGGCCGCCGAGAACTGCAACATCAAAGCTGGCGATTACACTCATAGTGCCGACTAGTCTATTTTGGGCGACTGACGAGCCAACTGGAAGTTGTGGAGTTCGCTTCACGAGACTACCGCAGCGAATCAATGGTGTGAAGATCAATTGCCAACAGAATGTCAGAACGTAAACCCTTTTGTGTAAACCCTGCCGCTTTGCGGTCGCAACTCGGCTGCGACTCTAGAGTTCGCAACCGTAAGCATTGAATGCAGGAGCGAGTAAGTGCGACAGTGAACCCCCGGGTGCAAGACCAGGTGTTCACATTTGTCGTCGCTGACGCGGTCGCAAGTTGTTGAATGATATGGTCGGGGAGAGAGGATTTGAACCTCCGACCCCCTGGTCCCGAACCAGGTGCTCTACCAGGCTGAGCCACTCCCCGACGATGAGTACGGAGCGCTTGTTGCCACTCGGCAACAACCACGCACGTAGGAATTATAGCATCGTGCGCGAGCGCTCCTTGCAAGGCCTCGATGTCCTCCTTCCTCCCAATTCGGGCCTGCCGAGTGGCGCGGCCAAGTTGCGTGCGTAAGCCGGACAAGTGTTCCTGGTGCTCGCGCCCTATGCGGGCACCTCCGCTCCTTAGCTATTCTTCTATCCTTCGCAGTTGAGCGGGCAAACGAATACGCTCACGTTGATTCTGGTTGCTAAAGCCCGCGGCTAAGTGGCTGACGTAGCCCGAACCCAGTCCTTAAGCAGGAATGCCCATCGGAAAGGCCACGGGCCCATTGCCGACTACCAGATTGTGTGTGCGGAGAAACCAATCGAAAGAGGCAGGGCGAGGTCTTGGGTTCGACGTGGGTCCGCGCAGAACTCACTGAAAGCCAAAGCGAAGTCGCAATGGTGAAGATGTTCTGACTCCACTCTTGCAGCAGGTCGCCGCCGGTGTCGCGGCAGAGGCAAGCAAAGAGGTAAGCCCTTTTTGAGCGATCGAGCAAAAGGCTTCCCCCCCGTGCTGTGCGCGGAAGGGTTGCCGCACTGAGACTACTTTAGCCATCCCGAACAGAAGTGCGTACCTTGCAGCGCCTCTGACGTGGTCCGGGGGGAGCATCTTGGGATCGGGTCGGAGCCGCCGGATTCGGTGCGACATTTTTTCTAGCGAGCTGTTGCGTTTTTCAACAACCCTCAATTGATGCACTTCTGGAATCTGTTTCCCGGAATTGCGCAATCCATACACTTTCAAAGCACGAATCGGGGCCTGCAATGTGTGTCGAATTAGGAGTTTCGTAGTGGCCCTAGTTTTGCTGGCGAAAACGGTTTTCCAGTGATATTTTGCTTCACAAGTTAAGTAATGTACCCGCTCGTCCATTAGGCCGTCGCGCTTCGGTTACGTTGTGGGGCCGGGGTGCGAATTGAAAGAATACGACTAACAAACGACCGAACTGCTCATCGACATTTTGAACCAAGGCAATTTGCGCTATTTGCCTACGCAGTGCTCGTCTGAAAGGGAACGTCTTGACGTTCAATGCCAAGGGCTTAACAACGACCGTGATGCTCGTGCTGCTGTTCGGTGTCGGGTGCGCCGGCACAAAGATGGCTAGCACTCCCCCACCGCCCCCGGCAAGCAGCTCGCAACTCGCGGTTAGTCCGACGAGCATGACCTTCCCCAGCGTGGCGGTTGGAAGCAGTCAGAACCAAGGCGGCACTCTCAGCGCAAGCTCCTCCAGTGTGACGGTCTCGACGGCAAGTTGGAATGGAACCGGCTTTTCGCTTAGTGGCATCACTTTTCCGGTAACGATTCCTGCGGGACAGAGCGTCCCCTTTACGGTCACTTTCGCGCCTCAGACAGCCGGAGTGGCATCAGGCGCAGTTTCTTTTATGAGCACTGCTTCCAACTCGCCAACGAACGAGACCCTCGTTGGGACGGGCGTACAGGCGAGTCAGCACACCGTGGGTCTGAGCTGGAACACGGATACATCGCCCGTTCAAGGCTACTACGTATACCGTGGCGGCCAGAACCGTGGACCCTATGCGAAGATCTCGACGCTCCAACCCGGGACTTCTTACACTGATGCCAGTGTGCTTTCGGGACAGACCTACTACTACGTCGTGACCGCACTGGGAACCAACTCCCTAGAGAGCGCTTACTCCAATCAAGCTGTCGCGACCATCCCCTAGCGAAAAATCAGAAGGTCTCCTATCAGAGACAGAAGGTCGCGCTTTGACGACGACTGACGGCCGCTCAACTATTCCTTATTTCGTTCTCGAGCTTTTTCCCCTGAAGCGTGCCAATGGCGTTACGAACTCCTGCTCGCTAGCAGAACTCCGTATCGGCAGCCGTGGTTACCTGTGTTGCGAGCCTCACACCTGGCGTTCACCATAACGTGCGTTGCGAAGTTCAACAGCAGCCAATGGTGTTCGTCGTAGACCTTTTTACTGCCACACAGTGCCCTTCTGAGACCTTTGCACCTATGCGTGATACACCGAGAATGCTTCCTCCATCACCGGGGCAGAAATCTCTTATGGAATTGAGTTGCTCACCAAGGGCAAGCGTCGCGTGAGGGGCTGTTAGCGGCAGCGGAAGCAATGTTTGCCGAAGACTTAGCAGGTCGCAGCACGAGTCTTTTCTAAGATCGCCATTCACCGCCGTGCGCTCGGTAGGCCTATCAGTCATGCGGATGCGCAGATCGCAGCCATTGCCCAAGTGCGAGGAGCCAGGCTTGCGACGCGCAATGTTGCCGACTTCAGGGACTTTGAAGGTATTGACCCGTGGACGGGGGCGTGAACGCCATGGCGGCCACCTGTTTGGAGGACGAAGCTGGGGAGACCGTCACGCGTCTAATCCTTCACCAGCTTACTCGAATCAGCGAGAGAGCCTGGCGAGGCAGGGTGAAATTCAGGTGCACACTCCCATTGTCTTCGCTGATCCACGTGGGAGAACTCAGGAGTTGCAGCTGTCCGGCCGCCTGCAGTTGTTGGAACTGAGTCGCGGAAGGCGATTGTGGGGAACCCATTTGCTTCCATGCCGCATAGGCATTGCTGTGAGTGGAATCGATACGAAAGTGCTCCAGCATGCCTCGTTTAAGATCGCCCGCGAGGCCATCGATCGAAAGTGCAATAGCAGCGTCCGGAACAGGCAAATCGTCATCATGATAGTTCCAGATGAGAACCGCAATTTCGTGATCTCGCCGAGTCGCGATTGAGTCGATATCGGGTTTAACTCGTACTCCATCGCGAACGATTTCATCTTCTGCCAAGGCGCCCGAACTGCTCACCTCGACCCTATCGTCACTCAGCATGCCAAACATGCGAAATGCGTTCAGAACCGGCTTATCCACTCCGTTGGTGGCCAGCGTGCGAAAACCTTCAAAGTAGGGCTGGCCCTCGAACTCGAAGGCCCAAGTCACGGCGCCGAGAAGGCTGACGTGGTTCCGAAGCGCCAGCGCGAGAGTATCCTTTAGAACCTCGGCTTCATAGCATGCGTACAGTGGGCCGTTGCGATAAGAGTTTTGCGGGCTTATCCGGGCCGAGCAAGCCGCACATCCCTCTGGATCCGATTCGCCGAGAACAACTGGCGTGCTACGCCATTCAGGAAAAGATTGTACGATCTTGAAACCCTGCTCAATCGCGCCCAGCTGATGACTTATACCCATCCGGACGTGATCTCCCTTCCATTCCGGCGCTCCCTTGGGATGAAAACTGATGAAATCAAGCCGGGCTCCGACCTTGCCAGTGGCATAGTTCTTCTGGTGCGCACAGTGGTCGAGAAACATGCGCAGAAATTCCGCGGCGCTGGCTGAGGCAGGACCCGTGCTGTCGGGCCCACCAATGCGAGCGTCCGGAAACCCCCGCAGGACCGCGTCAACCGAGAAGTCATACAGCTTGAAATATTCTTCCGGCGTGCCTCGCCAATAGCCGATATCCGGCTCGTTCCAGACTTCCCACAACCAGCTCTTCAGTTCCGCGTCGCCATATCGCTGTCGCAGATGGCGGACAAACTGGAACACAAGGTCGCCCCACTTGCCATAGTCCTTCGGTGGATAAGCCCATCCTGTGTAAATGCTGCCGGCAGACGTTTGCGGAAAATTATGGCGATACGGCTCGGGATGAGTGGAGAGAGCCTTGGGCATAAAACCGAGCTCCACCAACGGCTTGATTCCCTCCTCATGGAAAGTGTCGAAAATGCGGTCGACGATTTGCCAACTGTAGACCGAATTCCCTGCGGAATCCTCGGTGTACACGTTGGTCGAGCCCCATTTCAAAGACGCAGAACCATCGCCACTCGTAAACAGATTGTGAACCCGCACATACACTGGCTGTAGGCTCAACCGCGCCAGTTCTCCCAACAGCTTTCGGCCGTTGGCAGCGTAGGTGTAGTTTGGTTCGTCATAGCCGAAGTAGTTCCAGCCAGCTGGCCCCTTCGCTTGAATACGATCCGCAGCAACCCGGATCACAACCGCCTCGGGATTCTGCTGCGGCCAACACGGACGGGTGACACACCAGAAGAGCATCACCAACGTCGGGATGGCACGGGACATCAGCATCATGCCCGGAAAAAATAACACACTGCTGGGAGTGTCGGACGTATCCCTGTGTCGAGCTCGGGAAGCTCTCCGGTATTTGCCGCTCACCGATGACATCCCGTCCCTCGCATTCTGGTACCAGACTGAGCCTCATGCGGCTTTTCCGAAGCTACCCTCAAAGGCCACGTTCCAGTCGCCCTCTCGATGAATATTTTCGACTTTTCTAGCGGCGCTTAAGAGCTTCGACGTCATCCAGAGTACGCGGCCAGTCCGATCCCAGCAGGCGAGACAGGCTTCGATCAGCGAGAACTTTCCCGTCAGTTTGCCACCGGGCGCAATCGTTAGTTTCATTGTCAGCGTAGCGAATTCGCTGGATTTTTTCGCCGCACCTCGGGCACAATTCCCCATAGCGTCCGTGAACAGCCCTGCCCCTGCCGAACGCGGTCACTTTCTCCGGAAACCCAGCCTCCGCTTCTGCTCGCAGCCGGTCGATCCTGAGCCTGAGAGTGTCGCGAGTCGCCGAGAACAGCCGCTCCCCCTCATTCGGTTCTAGCTTTTGCGTTAAGGCGATGGGAGACAACCGGCAGCGTGCAAGATCTCGTCTGAATACGCATTACCGATGCCACTCAGTATGCGTGGATTGGTAAGAGCCCTCTTGAGGGTGCGGTTTTCAGCCATCAGTGCATCACGAAACGAGCTGAGATTGCTGGTAAAGATGTCGATTCCTCCAGGATCCATGGCCTGTAGTCCCTCCTCGCCACCGAGGACTTGTAGTGAAGCACGATGCTTTGCGCCGGGTTCCGTGAGCGGGAGCGAGCCATTGGGAAAATCGAAAGCGGCCAGGCTATGCCGTCCCGCCAACTTGGCGCCTGGTGTCCGCTAGTGCAAGCGGCCGGCACGCATCAAGTGCAGCACCAGCCATAGATTGGCTTACACTCCAATGGCAATTCGTTTGCCGATTCGCCGCAGTTGGCGCACAATCTGGCCTTCGACATACGTAAGAGGCGGCTCTACGGAACCAAGCAGGAAGGGGCTGGCCAACCGTATTTGCTGGACCGGCTGTGCCACGATCCGCGGTTCAAGCGCGCTGATCTATGTAGGCAGCAATAGGAGGCAGTTCCGGCATATTCAGTATCTTGCAAGCGGAAACCGTGCTTTCGCAACCGCGCTATATAAGATAGAGCATGGCCAACGTTCGGATGGACAAGTGGTTGTGGGCTGCCAGATTTTTTAAGACGCGCAGCTTGGCGGCGCGGGCCTGTGAACTCGGTAGGATTCAAGCCAACAAACAGCCGGTCAAGCCTGCCCGCCAGGTTCACGTTGGTGAACTCTTACAGATCAGGACCGAGAGCGGCGATTTTGAAGTGCAAGTCCTGCTGCTCGGCGAGGTGCGAGGCCCGGCGTCGGTGGCTCAGAGGCTCTACCGCGAAACGGATTTGAGCCGTGAATTGCGGGTCAAAATGATAAAGGAGCGTCGCGCGGGGATGGCTTTCAACCCGGCACCGCAGAGCAGACCGTCCAAGCGCGACCGCAGAAAAATCATCCAGTTCCGCAACGATCGCGAAACGTAGAAGGTGCCGGGTGAGTCTGACCTGATGGCTGGCTTCATAGTCTCAGAGTCGCCGACAATTCATCGGGAATCATCGCCTCCGCTGGAGGCTTGATAACCGCAGTGTTCGTAGTGGTCATCATCGTCATTCGGTACACAGTAATCAGACGTTCCGCAGAAAATATAACCGTAGGGAAGTTCTTAAGACCTGAACCGAGGGGCGATCGATTGGACGGGCTGCGTTAAACGGGTCTCTTCATCCTTACCAGATTGTGTGCTCTAAGGCCAAATGATGCAGCAGGGAGATGGCCCCGATGCGATGGGAAAGCTTTTCAATAATAATGAACGGAGCGACAGGCAGATGAAGATGCCCCAGCGGCACGGCGGACGACTTTCCAAACCAGCCTCCACCGGGTCTTTACCGAACTCTGGTATTGACAGGAACCCCAAAGCAGAGCGACAATTCCACACGCTTTGCGCGGCAAATTCTGATCCCAGTATATTGCCCCGGGTGTCAAAACCTTCCCCATGTTATGAGGTCACGGGTGTGTTTGTGCGCTTGACTGCCAGCCAATCTCATTAACTTAGCGGACTGAGCCGGCACAACGCGCGGAGGAAGCATGACTATCCGCATTTGCGCTGCCCTCACCTTAGCTTGCACACTGTTTCTCGCTGTCACGAGCCTGGCGCAAGTGCCCGGACAAAACGTGAACATGGTTTCCGGCACGGCATGGCCGTACGGGGATCCTTTTCTGGAGCGGCAAAACGAGCCTACCATCGCGGTCTCGACTCGCAACGCCCAACACATTCTCGCGGGTGCCAACGACTATCGCACCGTCGATTTGAACTTGCCGGAACTCTTACCCGGCGAACCGGACACCACAAACCAATTCACGGCAGAACCCTGGTTAGGCCAGTACATTTCCATTGACGGCGGCGCGCGCTGGCAAAGCACGCTGCTTCCGGGTTACCGGCAGGATCCGTCTTGCCAGCTTCCTGGGCATTCGCCGTTGTGCGGATTCACCACTGCAGCCGATCCGGTAATCCGCGCGGGCACAAACGGGATGTTCTACTACGCGGGAATTGCTTTCGACCGTGGTTCGAGCTTCGGCCTGGTGTTCGTTGCCCGGTTCATGGACCTGAACGACATAGAAAACGGCGTTGTCTCAAAAAATGCATTGCCCGTCCAGTACATCAATACTGTTCCTGTCGCCTACGGCAGCGTGATGCCATCGCAATTTCTGGATAAGCCGTGGCTCGCCGTAGACATTCCACGCGGAAGCGCCACGTGCACGATTAACGTGCCTCAACCGGGCGGCGGCACTGTGCCGCAGACGATTCCCGCGGGCAATGTTTACGCGGCCTATGCCAATGTCACGCAGTCCGGCGGCACCGAACTGAGCACAATTTATTTCAGCCGCTCGACAAACTGTGGGGCCAATTGGAGCACGCCTCAGCCCATCAGCCAGCGCGGTGGAATTGCTCAGGGGGCGAATATCCAAATCGATCCAGAGACGGGTTGGGTTTATGTCGTGTGGCGGGTTATCCACAACGGGACAACGCAGCCCAACGACGGAATTGCCGGAGTCGCCTCCTTCGACGGCGGGCACAGTTTTACTCCGCCTCTCACACTGGTAAGCCTACCGCCGTTCAGTCCAAACAACCCCAATGGCCCTTCATTCTTCGATCAGAACACATCCGGAACGACGTTCCGGAGTACCGCGTTTCCGACCATGGCGGTGGCCGACAGCGGCATCAAGTTTGTGCCTGGCCCGATTTATATCGCGTGGTCACAGCGCGGCGCGGTACCCGGCACTCCCGATGCCAGGATCATGATGTTGTCTTTGCCGGGCAGTGTCATGCTCAGCACGACAGGGGTCACCCTTACGCCCTTTGCGGTCGACAATGGCGCGATCACGAATGATTCCAAAAGTACATTCAGTAGCCTCACACGTGGACATCAAATCATGCCCTCCATGACTTTTAATCAGGGCAAGTTGATGCTGGTCTATTACGACCTACGCCAGGACCACACCTATGGCGAGTTTTTGCCGACCAATCTCTCAGGAGGCGAACTGCTGCCCGATGCGAATGGAAACTTCTTCAACGAAACACGGATTCGAGTGGGCGATGCCGATCCGCTGGCAGTCTTTACCCCAGTCATCAATGACGCTAATCCACCTCTATCCCAGAGGCGTCACACGATGGATGTGACGCTGGCCCAGTCCAGCGGTGGCGTTCTGCCGAAGTTTACGTACGCTCGTGTGTCGCGTTACGACTTCGGACTCTTTGCAACCGACAGCGGCAATAGTCCATTGCATCAGCTTAAGTTCAATCCGCCAAACCTGCCCATGTTCATGCAGGGCCAGGTCCCGTTCACCGGGGATTACGTGGACGTGGGCGGTCAAATGTTCACGCTGGTGAAGTGCGGCGCGGGAAAGTGCTGGACATATAACAACCCTTTGCCGCCAAAAGTGGCAGGTACATTCCTTGCGGCACCCAAGCCGGCTCCGGCTTCGGCCGTTCACTACGCCACCTGGGCCAGCAACCAGGATGTGATAGCTCCCAAAAATGGCGATTGGAGCAAACATACGGTCATGCCGCTGATGGGCTCGGGCAGCGTCTACAGCCCGGGAGCTACGCTACCCAATTGCGATCCCGGAACGGAAGGCGACCGCAACCAGAACGTCTATTCAAGCCGCATCACGCAAGGGCTGCTGGTTTCTTCACCGCAAAACTCCAAGCCTCTGAGCTCGATCATCGAGCGCGGCTTCGTAGTCCTGGTTCAGAACCATACGACGCAACTGCCGGGCCGTTATTTCCGCATGACGATTGCTAACCAGCCTGTCGGCGGCTTCGCCTCATTCTCGCAGTTGGTGCCGCCCACCCCGATCCCATCCCCGCTGCCGACTAGTGTGAATGGGATGCCGTTTCCATTGACGTCGATCGATGTGACGATCGGAGCGCACTCCGGAATTTCGCGCACGGTGTTTGCAGTTTCCAGCAGTCCGGCAGCGACTATCGTGGTGAACGTCAACGAGATTACAGGTCTCGGCGGAACGCTTGTTTCTGGGGGGCTCTCCGCGTTCCTCGTTCTGAACGCCGATGGCACGGTTCCCGCTAATCTCGTGGATCCCAATGGCAGTACCGATCCAAACACCAACATTACAAATGTTGAACTTTACGATCCCGCGATTACAGGTCCGGCAATTACCGGTCCAGCGATCACGGGCCCAGCCATCACGGGGCCGGCGATCACCGGCCCTGCGATCACCGGTAACAACGTGACGGATCCAGCAATTACGGGTCCGGCGATAACCGGCCCTGCGATCACCGGGACATCGGTTCAGGACCCGGCGATAACCGGGCCGGCCATTACTGGCTCGCCGGTTTCCGACGGAACCTACACGGTCACCAATGACGGGAACACAGGAGCTGCACTCAATGTCAAATTGACAGGCTGCGAAGTGTCTCCCTGCAAAGACACGCCTCTGCAGCTGGTGATGAGCCAGATCTACACCACACCAGGAACGAATGGAAACTGTCAGCTGAATCTGCAGCAGCAAAGCATCACGCTGTCGAACGTGCCCACGGCGACTTTTACTCCGATCGACCAGTTGGGAAATCCGGCGATCACCGGAACGTCGGTTAGCGACGCGTCTATCAACCTGCCGCCGGGCGATACTGCCCTGGTAACGATCCGCGGCCATGTGGATCAGGCCACTTTGGCTACGATCCTGACCCAGGTCTCGCCTGTCGTAGTACCTCAGGCGATCGACAGCAATAACACGACGGCCACTACGCCGCCAATAATCACTCCGCTATTCATTACCACTGCATCGCTGGCGGATGGCATCACGGCGTTCGAGGGGGTATCCAACTTCGGCAGACTGAGCGCGCTGGGCGGAGCTCTCTCTCCCAATTGTCCCGGCACTTGGAGTCTCCTCCAGGAAGGTTCGCTTTTTGGGCTTTCTCCGGCATCGTTCACTCCGGGTAATCCCGGGACTTCGACGGTCATCCTCTCCGGTAGCCCCGGGCCGGGAACCTACACATTGTTCGTTCAAGTGCAGGACTGCGCATCACCCAAACCTAACGTCAGCTCCCGGTCACTGATATTGAATGTGTATGCGCCGATTGCATTGGGGAACCCCGTGTTGCCCACCGGTTTCGTCGGGGCCGGCTATCCGCCTCAGGCGCTGGTAACTGGGGGGACTGGCACTTACAACTTCGTTGTCAACAGCGGGGCGGTGCCTCCCGGCCTGAGCCTTGGAGCGAATGGATTGCTTAGCGGTACTCCGACGACAGTTGGGACATATAGCTTCAACGTGACCTTCGCCGACACAGCGCATCCGCCACAACACACGGCCGGGACCTTCGCGGTTGCAATCGCGACTCCACCCTCGGTCGGATTTGGCACGCAGCCGGCGAACTCTCTTGCGGGCCAGGTGATTTCACCGCCAGTGCAGGTGGTAGTAGTCGATAGTTTCGAGGATCCAATTGCGAATGCGACCGTTACCTTGTCGCTGGGCAATAACACCGTGGGCGCGGTGTTGTCCGGAACGACCACTCAATTAACCAACCTAAGCGGAACTGCCACGTTCTCCGATCTCTCGGTCAGCCGGACCGGCTCGTTCACGCTAGTTGCGTCTGTGGGTGGAGTAACTGCGACATCCACTCCGTTCACAGTCGGCTTCGTTCCGTATTTCGGGCAAGCAACGGATGGACTTGGGGACACCACGGGTGGGGGCACAAGTCCGGATCTAGTGTGGGGCAGTGTCATGACCACCGCTGATGGCAAGGTCACGTTAATGGTCCGGTACGCGGCCGGTACGTTTAATTCGAGCACAACTCAAGCACAGTTCCTGCTTGATACTGATCAGAATTTGGCTACCGGCAGCCCTGGCTCAAATGCGGGCTGCCAGAATGATTTCGGGATCCTGGCTTGGGATTACCTCGTCGTCTTGCGGTCTGGTTTTGCGCAGAACCAGGCGCAGATTTACAAAGCCACAGGAGGATGCGACAGTGTCGCACTGCTCGCCACGGCACCGGTCACCATATTCCCCGACGGAATGAACGTCACTTTCCCATTGTCAATGCTAACCAATACGCCATCGCCCACGACGTCGGGCCCGGCTACGAGTGGTCCCTGGAGGTTCAAGGTGACCACAGACTACAGCCTCGGGAACGGCAGCTTCTCAGGTCTTCAGGACACGATGCCCAATATTGGCTCGGCGGTCTCAACGGCTAGCACTCCTCTGCCCGCTTCACTGCCGTCGGGGATGGTGGCATGGTGGCCGGCGGATGGCTATCCAACCGACATCGTCGGTTTCAACAGCACGACCCTCGGAGACGCCACATATTCGGCCAGTGAGGTCGGCCAGGCATTTACATTTAACGGCGCCGAGAATGTGGATGTAGCCAATTCGGCGGGATTAAATCCGACTGCGGCGATCACCGTCGATGCTTGGGTGTATGCCAATAGCCTTGGTACTGCTTCCGTGATGGTCAAGAAGTCAGACGGTGCAAACGGCTATTCGTTGGAGATGCTCAATGGACAGTTTGCGTTCTACGTGTACATCCCGACAACCGAGCAATCGTGGCACGCGGCGTCGAGCACTGCACCGTCAACGAATAGCTGGTACCACGTGGCAGGGACCTATGACGGAACACAGGTCAGCATCTACGTGAATGGTAAGTTGGAGGGTAGTACGGCTGTAACGGGAGCGATTGGAGCCTCATCGAACGATCTGAATATCGGCAGCGATCCTTCCAATCTGCAAGATACCGGCAGGTACTGGAACGGGATGATCGATGAGGTGGAAATCTTCAACCGCGCACTCTCGGCAACGGAGATACAGGCTATCTACAGTGCCGGCACGGCTGGGAAAGACAAGTCACAGGCACAGCCGCCAGTAATCGGGTTCTAAGATTTCGTCAAGGCAGTTGGAGACGGCGGCGGGCATCCGCGAGCAGCGGATCCTGGCCGCCCTTTTCTTTGATTCCCACGAAGGCGGCGTAGGAATTCTTGGCGGCCCGGGACTTCAAACCTTCTTGCGCTCGGCCCAGATAGTAGTAGACGGGCGGAAAGATAAAGTAAGAGGGCGATTCGTCCAGGAACACAGCGCTAGCTTCTCCGCGCCGTTTTTGGCAAACTTCAAGGTCCGACTCTGCTTCCGCAAAAGCTCCGGAGGCGATATAGGCGCGCGCAGAATCGAAGCGGCCCATCCAGGTGTCCGCGATTTTGCGCGACTCAGTGAAAAGGCGGATCCCATCCTGAGCATTACCTTGCTTCAACGCCGCTTCACCTTCGATCAGCTTGGCGTATGCCTGAGGATCGTTTTCCAGCTTCGCCGAGAGCTGTTGCGCCAAGGCCAGCGCCTTCTGTGAATTATTCGTTTCCAGGTAGGCGCGAGCAGCCCAGAACGTCACTCCGGTCTCTTTGCTCTGCTGAAGCGCACGGTCAGCCGCACGCACCGCGTTTGCGGCGTCTCGGAGCAAAAGATGCGCTTGCGCGAGAACGGCCAGTTTGTTCGCAGCACCATCGGCATTCTTGTTGGCGATATCTTCGCCGGCGGCCTTTTCTAATATATTGATCGCGTCTCGCACCCGGCCTTCATAGAGCGCCACATCAGCCAGGCCGGAGGAGGCGGCCGAGGCTCCCGATGGACTGATCTTCTCTAACCTTTGATAAGTCTCGATGGCCTGTTCGGGATGACCTTCTCCCAGCTGCGGCAGGGCGGTACCCATGTATGCCATCACCAGGGACGGGTTCATCTCCAGAACCGCACCTTCTTCGCGGATTGCGGTCTCAAAATCGCCCGCGTACATCGCATACAGACCCAGGTTGCTGCGCTGGACGATGTTCTTGGGATAGATCGCCAGGCCCTTGCGCGCTTCCTCCAGGGCTCGCCCCATGTCGCGGCGGAAGAAGTAGGCGAGCGCAAGATTCGCCAAGCCTGCGCTGTCAGCGGGATATTGCCTGACCAGTTCGGTCTGCTCTTCAATGGCCTTGTCGGTATTACGTATCAGCAGATAGTACCCCCCGCGAGTGCGATACTTCTCGCGATCGCTCATGCGATCGATGTTCGCCAGAGCCAGTTGAAAATACTTTTCCGCCTGCTGAACCTGGCCCATGTTGTAGTAGGTTGCCGCCATAGTGGCGTAAGCGCGCCCCATCCTGGGATCAAACTCCAAAGCCTTCTGAAAATGCTCGATCGCGTCGTGCCACCTGCCGGCCAGCTGCGCAGTCTGTCCCCCAGAATATTCGTGCGCTGCCTCCAAGGATCCGGCAGTAAACGTTTCGGCAGCTGCGAGTTGGGCCGACTCGGATGAGGTGTCACCCAGCGCCCTTCGGACCTGCGCCGCTAGATTGCCCATCGCGATAAGAACATCTTTTTTGTCGGCCCGCTGATTGCGATTGCTGAACACCCTGCCGGTCACCCCGTCTTCGGCCCTCACCGAAACCCGGTAACTGCTTCCGTCGCGCATAATCGACCCGGTCACCACGGTCCCTATGCCCTCGCGCGTGGCGACAAGCCGGGCCAGTTGCTCGCTCAACACCATGGTCCCCGGCTGTAATCGTGTAGCCAGCTTGTGCGCTTGGTCGCGATTGTAGGAGGTTATGAAGGGTGCGCCTTCTAGGGCCACCGTGAATGCTGGCTCCAGAGTCCCGTCAAAGAGCGGCTCCCCAGTCTTGTTCTCAAAATCTGAAACCAGGACGCTCACGGGCGCGTGCGGACCTATCGGCGCCTTAAAGAGTCTTCTCCCGGCGACCACGCCAGCAGTCACCACCAGCACAGTGGCAAGAACGATGGTCAAGCGTTTGTAGAGACGGGGCACCGCGACGCTTGGTCCTCCGAGAACCCGGGTGGAGCTTTGTGCGCCAGAAGGTTGGTATGCTTCCAAGTCCGCGAGCAGCTCCGCCGCGTTCTGGTAGCGATTGCGGGGCTCCAGTTCCAGGCAACGACCGACAATCACACTCAGGACGCGCGGAACGCTATTGTCGAGCTGACTGGCGGGCAGAGCGCGTTCTTGGGTGCGCTTCATCAAACTCTGCAACGCGCTGTCCGCCGGGTAAGGCACCTTGCCGGTCAGCAACTCGTAGAAGATCAGTCCCGCGCCGTAAATGTCAGACTGGACATCGACAGGTTGTCCCTTCGCCTGCTCTGGCGCCATGTACTCAGGCGTCCCGACAAGAGCACCTGTGAGCGTCAGTCCGTTGCCACCCTGCATTCGCGCCAGGCCGAAATCCATCACTAGAACTTTGCCCTGCTTGTCGAGCATCACGTTCGAAGGTTTAAGGTCGCGGTGAATCACGCCTTCGGAATGAGAGGCGTCGAGAGCCCGGCAGACTTGCTGCATGACACGCACAGCTTCGACAGGGGCAAATTTTCCCCGTTCCCGCAGCAGCGTTTTCAAATCGCTGCCCTCGACATATTCCATGGTGAGAAACTTCACCCCATCGGCCTCGCCAAAGTCGTAGATCCGGATCACGTTCTTGTGCGTAACCTGCCGCGCCAGGATCAGTTCCTGCTTGAAGCGCTGGAGAATCGCTGGGGAGTACGCGAGTTCAGGACGAATGACTTTCAGAGCGACCAGGCGATCGAGTTCGCGGTCCTGGGCCTTGTAAACCGCTCCCATGCCACCTTCGCCCAGCAAATGAAGGATCTCGTATCGCCCGCCCAGCACAGTCCCCGGCTCGAGCCCAGGAACGGAGGTCTCATGGGCCAACGTCTGGTCGCTCGAGGAACTGCCCCCAGCGGCCGCTGCGGAAATGCTGCGCGTTCGAGCCGCATCTTTCATGGTTGGAAGTAAACTGCCCGGGGAAGCGATCCGGGTGTCGGCGTGGCGGTCCTGCGCCCGCGCATCTCGGAAAAGTATACCCCTCTTCTCCCGATTCGGGGCCTCCTTATATTTTATTTAAATATCACCCAAGTGTTCACAGGGGCTAGTCAGGTCCCACATCCGTCTGCTACGAGGGTCTTAGCGGTGCCGGCAGCATACGCCACTCTTGAGTTCGCCAACCAATCAGTTTCAAGCTTGTGCGGCAGCGCGGAGAGTGGGATAAAAAGAATCGTAGTTCATTGGGGCCTGCCACCGGCGCTGACCCGCCAGGATCTGAACCGGAAGCAGAGCTGCTTCTCGTGAAAAACCCAATCGCGAGAGAATAAAGCTTTCCGGCTAGAGTTTTTAAAATGTGATTCGAAGGGTTGCCCGGTAATTATCGACCATTCGGAAACCCGCCCCTCATTTTTTGATGACCTCTTGCTAACCGAGGGGAGCAGATCTAGTCTAACTCGGTAACCGAGAGGAGACCTTGTGAGCAAGCCTTCCGATCTGGTCCAGGGGACGCTGGACATGCTGATCCTCAAAATACTGGCGTTGCAACCCTTGAATGGATGGGCCATCAGTCAGCGCCTGAAGCAGATTTCCAGCGATGTGCTGGGCGTCAGCGACGGTTCTCTCTACCCAGCGCTGCATAAGCTGGAACATCGCGGCTGGATTCGGGCTCGGTGGAGGTCGAGTGAAAATAGCCGTCGCGCCAGGTTCTATTCGCTGACGCGGCTGGGGCGGAAGCAGCTCGAAAAAGAGACCGCCAACTGGAACCGCGTCTCGGCCGCAATCTCCGGCATAGTAAAGCTCAAAGAGGCTTGAACATGGATCTCGAACAATGGTTCTACTCCCTGCGATTGCGTGTGCGCGCTTTTTTCCATCCCAATCAGGTGGATGAAGAAATGAAAGAGGAGCTGCGCGAGCATCTTGAGCAACAAATCAAGGAAAACGTGGCCAGAGGCATGTCGCCGGAACAGGCGCGCTACTCTGCGCTGCACACTCTGGGCGGAATCACGCAGATCGAACAGCAGTGCCGAGACGCTCGCGGCGGAAGCTTCTTGGAGGACTTTGTTCAGGATTTGCGTTACGGGTTCCGGCAACTGCGCCGCAGCCCAGGGTTTTCTGCGCTGGCAGTTCTGTGCCTGACCTTGGGCATCGGTGCGAATACAGCAGTGTTCAGTTGGGTGGAGGGAATTCTGTTCCGGCCCTATCCACTAGTCGCACATCAGCAGCGGCTGTTCGCAGTTGCCGGAACCGTACCGGGCAAGAGGATTGAATTGCTTTCATGGCCGGACTTCCTCGATTTGCGGAGGAGTTGCACATTATGCGAGGAATCCTTCGTGACCAAGATCACCGGCAGCACGCTGAGCGTTGGAGATCACGCAGAGACCACGACTGGAAGCATCGTGTCAGCCAACTACTTCGACGCGATCGGCGTTCGTCCTGTTCTGGGGCGTAGTTTCGAACCGCGCGAGGAGGTAGGCAGCGACTCCCATCCTGTCGTAGTGATCAGCTATCAGCTGTGGCGAAAGCGTTTCAAAGGGGACTCGGAAATCATTGGCAAGACGCAGCGCTTCAATAATGTCCCGCACACCATCATTGGGGTCGCTCCCGAGGGATTCTATGGGACTTTCGTGGGCTGGGCGATGCAGTTCTGGGTCCCGGCTTCCATGGAGGAGAGCTTCGAGAGCGGCGGTTACAAACTCGACGATCGCGGCGCGCGATGGATTGAGGCTTATGTGCGGCTCAAGCCGGGGGTCACTCGCACACAAGCGCAGCAAGAAATCTCTGCGATTGCGGCTCGCCTCGAGACAAACTATCCAGCCACAAACCGTGGGCGCGGCATCGGACTATGGCCGTTGTGGCAGACGCCGTTCAACAATGCCGGCACTCTGCTGCCGACACTCGAGGTCATGGCGGCGGTTGTCGCTCTTGTTCTGCTCATCGCCTGCGCGAATGTGGGCAATCTGCTGCTGGTCCGCTCATTCGCCCGTCGTCACGAATTGAGCGTTCGGCTCGCGATGGGAGCCAGCCGCGTGCGTTTGTTGAAACAACTTCTTACCGAAGGTCTCATCCTTTCAGCACTGGGCACAGCCGGCGGACTTCTGGCGGGGTATTGGTGCCGGCACGCCCTGGTGCTCTTGCTACCAGCGCGGTCGGGAGTCGCCATGTACTTGCCCGGGGAAATCGACGGGCGCGTAATGTCGTGGAGCGCTGGTATTTGCTTGATCGTGACGCTGATTGTCGGGTTAATCCCGGCGTTTCAAACGCGGAACCTCGATCTTGCCGGACCCTTGAAGGCCGAAGCCTCAGGCGTGGTTGGCGCCCGGGGAAGAGCGTGGATGCGCTCCGGGCTCGTCGTCTTACAGGTTTGTTTGAGCTTCATTTTGGTGGTTGGAGCGGCCTTGTTGCTCGAAAGTTTGGGAAAGATTCGAACCACAAGCCCGGGCTTCACCACAACCAGCGTAGTGACAACCGGTGTGTCGCTGGTCGCGGCGGGTTACGACGTGCCGCGAGCCAAAATCTTTCAAGACGAACTGATTGACCGCCTCAGTGCCCTTCCGGGCGTGGAGTCCGTCGCTTTTGCCCGGGTAACGCCATTGGGCTATGGCACATACTCTTCCACGCCGATTGCGGTGGACGGCTACCAACCTCCACCTGAGGAACAACCTGCGATTGAGTACAACCAGGTCAGCCCGGGTTATTTCGCCACCTTAGGGATCCCTCTTCCCTCCGGTCGCGAATTCGCACGTGCCGACGATGAAAACGCACCGCTGGTCGCCATCGTGAATCGAACTATGATGACACGGTACTGGGGCGGTCAGGATCCTATCGGCCGTCGACTCCAAGTAAACGGCCGTTGGGCACGAGTGGTCGGTGTGGCCGCCGATTCAAAGTATGAGAGCATGCGTGAGACACCAAGGCCATTTTTCTATGTGCCTCTGCGGCAGGATTTTGTGCGGGGACCCGCATTGTATATCCGCACCAATCAACCGCTGCCGAACATGCTGGCCGCGCTTGTTCGCGAAGTGCATGCTTTGGACGCAAACCTCGCGCTTTACGAGATGATCACACTTCAAGAACAAGTAAACCGCTCGACCTCGCCTCAACTCGTAGCCGTCACCTTGGTTTCGATTTTGGGAGGCTTGGCGCTTCTCCTCGCTGGCGTTGGCTTGTACGGGGTGATGTCTTATGCTGTCGCGCAGAGGGCGCGTGAGCTGGGGCTGCGCATGGCTCTTGGCGCCGGCGCGGCGAACCTGCTTCGCCTGGTCATTTCGCGCGGCCTGCAGCTAACGGCAGGAGGCGTCCTATTCGGTGCGGTTACAGCACTCGCTCTGACGAGATTATTAGGAAAGCTTCTCTACAACGTGAGCCCGCATGATCCGTGGGTATTCGCATCGGCTCTGGCAGTGATGACAATGACTGCAGTCTCAGCCTGTCTGTTGCCCGCCTGGCGCGCAGCGCGGACCGATCCCGCCCGCGTTTTGCGGGATTGATCTCTCATTCGCGATATCCCGTTCAGGAATTTGTTTTCTGCGACTTGAGTAACGTGCAAACCTCACCTTACCGAAAAACGCCGTAAAGCCCCGCCCTTCAGGGCTGGTCGCGATATAGTTTAAGATGAATATCAAGTTTGATCAGGCGAACAAAAGACGATATAGTATCGGCCATGAAAAAGACGAAGCGGTTGAAAAAGAGACGAATCCTGACGGTAAAGGAATTTCGCGCGCGCTTCGGCGACGATGACCAGTGTGCGCGCTACCTGGCCAGCGAGCGCTGGCCGAACGGTTTCCGGTGTCCCCGCTGTGGGGGTCGCAGTCGAGGCTATATGGCGAGTCGGCAGGTGGAAGAATGTGCCGCCTGTGGGTACCAGTGTTCGGTGACCGCGGGAACCATTTTTCACAAGACCCGGGTTCCCCTCACCGGTTGGTTCTGGGCGATCTATCGTATGGGCCAGGACAAGAAAGGGATTTCCGCTGTGCAACTGAGCCAGGAGATCGGCGTCTCCTATCCCACGGCTTGGTTGCTGCAGCATAAGATTCGCAAGGCCATGGCCGACCGCGATCAGCGCTATCCATGGAGCGGCCTCATCGAAGTCGATGAAGGCTATGCGGGTGGAGCCGAACCGGGGGATGCCCAGAAAGGGACGAGGAGCCAAAACCAAGTCGGTGGTGGCGGTCGCCGTGGAACGTCTCGCTCCCGGAGCGGAAGGGGAGAAACCCATCCCTGGGTTTGCGGCTTTGGCCGTTATCCCGAACGCGGCGGCCAGCAGCCGGCACGGATTTCTGCAAGCCAAAGTCCAACCCGGCAGTCGGGTGCTGAGCCACGGCTGGAAAGGATACCTCGGGCTGGAGCAGCAAGGCTTTCAGCACACGGCCACTCCTTTACCAGGGGATCCGGAGGCGGCCCATCGACTTTTTCCTTGGGTGCACATTACCCTGTCCAACCTGAAGCGCTTT
>Ga0209154_1000520_pt1 | contig 25465 bp, 25 predicted proteins | sample GraSoiAngelo_121_FD_185878 | JGI IMG/M metagenome (GOLD analysis project Ga0209154, IMG submission 185878) | Grasslands soil microbial communities from the Angelo Coastal Reserve, California, USA - 14_0919_12_20cm (SPAdes) (version 2) | ecosystem: Environmental > Terrestrial > Soil > Grasslands ... | reverse complement strand
CCACCCTCACATCGCCAACCTTTTTCGCTATCAAGATCGAGAAGGGTCCAACTCCAGCAAACATGTCCACCACCCGTTCACCCTTCTCGACCATCTGCACAACCCTTTGATGCTCGGTGGAGAGTCGTGGCGAGAAGAAGGCTTTCGACAGATCTACTCCGAATAGACACCCATACTCTTTGTGAATTGTATGGGTTCTATTCTCTCCCGCAAGGTAACGTAGAGGCCTGATTCTCTCAGCTCCTGAGACTTCTCCGCTCTTTGCGAAGACCGATCGCACGTTTGAATGAACCTCCATTATCGCTTCAGCTATGATAGTCTGGTACTCGGCCAATTCGGAATCCAGTTCAAGAAGTGTAATGTCGCCCACCACGTCGAAAGACTTGGGCAATCTGGACAGAACATTAGGCGACACATGCTCTGCTAGAGCTTCTTCGAGGGTTCGCGGGTGCCTCTCCCGAGGTTGGAATTCTTCGATACCTAAACTCGCGCTTGGAACAAGCTTGTGTAACTCGTCAATCTCAACCTCGGTCGGGTCGCGTACCAACGGTAGCGTGATCATTTGACCATCTGTCTTTAGAGAAAAATGTCGATCAAGAATTCCCATCTTAATCAGGCTCTGCATAGCAGGTTCGGTGTTTGACCGAGGAACGCGGAAGCCCGGCCTCTCAAAATGACGCTTGGCGAGTGTTGTCTTCCGAGAAGTCAACTAGCCGGTCTCTGCAATCGGTTGAATCTCCGTCCTGGTTCTTAGTCTCTTAAGGAACTCTAGATCAGCCAACGCGACCTCAGCCGACAGTCTCACATCCTCGTCAACATCTTCCAAAGCCGTCATCAGTCCCGGCCTAGCCCGTTCGTCGCCGATCGAACCTAACGCCACTGCCGACTCGTGTCTGACAAGAACACTCTCATCTTTCGCCATAGCCTCTAAAAGTGAGGGCACTCCCGACTTGAACTCTAATTGTCCCATCGCGAAAGCCGCTTCGTGCCTGACCAGCGGACTAGGGTCTTCTCGGAGAGCTCGAGCCAGTGCCGGAATCGCGTCCTCTCTCTTCATATCGGCCAGCATACAGACTCCATGAATCCTCAGAACTAAGCTGGGTCGACTGTCTAGGACCTTGCTAATGTAAGCCACATCGCCTTTTGAGAAAGCCCACTCCATCTTTTCCAGAGTGTCGAAGTCCGGTGAATAATCGATCATTCGGGTCGGCATAGATCCCGGTTCTACCGGCAACTCATCCTATTTGTAATTCTTCTCTCCAGCAAGAATCCTAACGGAAAGGTTGTTTTCGGCCGGAGGTATCGGACATGTATATTCTTCACTATAGGCGCAATAGGGATTGTAGGCCATGTTGAAGTCCAGGACATAATCGTCCTCGCCTTGCTCCTCTAGGTCCAGATATCTTCCGGCTGCATACGTCACCCGACCAGATGTCTCGTCGGAGAATGGTATGAAGAGCGACCGAGCGTACGGGTCCTCGGCAGACTTGTAGACAGTTAATTTCAGACTTCGTCCCTCAATCTCGAAAGTGAATGTTCCATACCTCAAGTATGCTTGCCGCGATCCTGTGCTAGTAGCAATCGTGATGGGCTTTGGCTTGTCGAATCTTTCCAGCCTCGATACGACTCGGTAGCCAGGGTCGGGTGGAAAATAGTTCAGTCCTTTGAAATTGGGTCGTTCGTTTGGTGGAATCGGAGAATCTATATCGTTCTTCAGAAAGGAATCCTTGTCGACGCGGAGCGATAGAACTTCCTGTTCAAATTGGGTCTTCATTCTTGATTGACCCTGACTAGCATGACAACGGATTGTTCCGTTTTAGTCGGACTCTGATTTCTCATCCACGGCCGGTGGTTCGTCAGAGCCCATCGCTTTCTCATAGCATTCAGGGCAGTACGGTCCGGCGTAGACACCGTGCTTCGTACAGGAACGCTCGATGATCTTGGGTTTTTTGTGAACACTTTTCATGACAATAGGAACGAGCCAACTCTAGTAATGATTCGCTTTCCTATGAAACTGACCTGTCTACAGGGACGAGCCTGGGTTCAGTTGTGGCGGGCCCGGAGGGATTTGAACCCTCGACCATTCCCCGAACGAGACTCGTAGGCTCGTTCTTCAGGTTAAGAGCTTCAGCCTCGTTGAGCCTGCTGCTCTACCTGGCTGAGCCGCCCGGCCAGACCCTCGATGATCCGGCTTACGGGCCCAAGAGACCCGCCAAATGCGCGGCAACTCGAAGATTTCTATTAAAGATTGTCGGAATTCGCAAAAGCAGAATTCCTGCCGTTTGAGGAGCGAAGACTTCCTTATCGCCTGACCACAGTGTTCCCACCCCAATTCTCTCACGGTAACACAACCCTTCCGCGGCACGCCCTCGACGCCTCCTCTGGAGAATACCATCGGCCGTCGACACTAGATGCTGACCAGACCACGCGCTTTAATCCCCCTAGTAGCCCTAGCTCTAACCCTTTCCCTAGCAGCGGCCCCGCTCGTCGAGGGGGTAGCTCCATACACTCTTACGATTAGCCCCGCCGTCCCAGTTAGTCTCGGTAGCACGATCACAATGACCTTGACCGTATCAGGCGGCACGAGGAATAGTGCGTATACCGTTATGTTCGATGTGGTAAAACCCAACGGAACAGGGAGCGCAACCGTTTCCAGGGTAGTAACTACTGATAATCGTGGAAATGGTGGTGTGTCACAATTCTACCCGGATCCTTCGTTTACGGCCGGGAGTGGCACAGTGGCTACCGATGTAGGAGGGGTCTACAATATCTATGTTAACCAAACCTCTCCAATTAACATCGGGATAGTAGCGACAGGCCAGTTCACCGTCAGCTCAATGCTGAACGTAGTGGTTTCTCAGCCGGTTCCTGGAACTGTCTTGCAGAGAGGACAGACCGCAACCATTAGTGCGACTGTGTCAGCCCTCAGTGGTCCTGACAATGCCGCCACGGTTTATGCAAACACCCCTTCGGGTGGACGGCTACTCCTTCCCCAGACAAGCCCTGGAGTCTACACTGTCAACTATCTGGTCTCCAGCTCGGATCCGACCGGGACATGGACAATGGTCGTTCAAGCCAGCGATACTATAGGAAACTCCGGGATGAGCGGTCCGGTAAACATTACAATTGCGAAGAATGATCTGATAATCGACTCATTGGTCGCCTATAACTCGAAAGGAGATCCGACGACAAGCTTCTCGACCGGGGACTCTATTCATGCTTTCTTCCGCATAAAATACTCCCTCGGTACCTCGTATCTGACCTCCGGGCAATACGCGGTTGGTCTCAGGAACCCTTCGGGGGCGTTGGTCGCAAATCTCACTGCCGCGTATGATACTTCACGTTTCGGATTCTACACATCCACAGGCTATCCTGTCTCTGCATTCGATCAGGGCGGAACCTGGACTTTGATTGTGAGCGCTAACAGTGTAAACGATGGGTTTGGAAACACAGGGCCCGATCTACCAACTTCTGTTCCCTTGCAAATAGTAACGTCGCCGTTGAGCTACTGGCCCTTCGTGGTCGCGGGAATTGTAGCTGTTTTAGGGGGCATCGTAACCGTAAGACGGTTTGATACTTCCCTCGAAGGATTCCAGCATTTGGAACAGATGATGGGTGGACCTCTACCTAGAGGCGCAAGCATACTCCTTCTTGGAGACGCTGGGAGCGGGAAGACGATACTCTCGTACCAGCTTCTTCACGACGAGTTGGAATCTGGCCGATTATGTGCCCTCTTGTCGTATGATGCGTTCCCCGAAGATGTTCAAGCAAGAATGACAGAGTTTGGCTGGGACATCATATCTCATCTGAGAAAAGGCCGTTTGAAGATCATCGACTGCTATTCCGGATTGGCGGGGCAGGGCGAGGGTGCAATCAAGGACCCGTCGGACCTCACTGAGCTGAATATCCAGATCACGTCCTTCATCGCCAAGGCCAAGGGGGGCCCCGTCACTGTAGTGTTGGACTCGCTAACCCCAATTTTTAACGGGGTTGATGAGAAACAGGCAATCAATTTCATCCAGACGCTCGGTGCGAAGGTGAAGAAGACAGGTGGATTGTTCATAGCGACTGCTTCAAGGGGCGCGATTCCTGATGACGCTGCTGCGAAGCTCAAGACCATGGTAGAAGGTGTTTTCGAACTTGGTATTGTCAGGTCTAGAGGAAAATCGCATCGGTTTCTCACGGTTCCGAAGATGGAGAGAAGACGGATCTCGTCGGATTCGGTGCCTTTCCAGATCGACCGGACCAGAGGATTCGTATTCCGGGTTTCGCGCTTGAGATTGTTGAAGAAACGGTTTTTCGACCTATTGGCTCAGCATCACCTACTTCATAGCTCTGAATCTGGTGAGAACAAGCCGAAGCCTCCACCGATCAGGGGACCTCCTGCTCGACCACGCTGAACAACAGAGAAACCAACCAGATCTATCTGAGGGTAGACTGACCCGTATCCGTCTCGCCACGGTTTGGCTTCAAGTAGTACTACTGCACTGGCATCAGTTCGTGATAGGCTCTGCGCGGACGACTAGAATGCTACAGGGCGCTGCTCTTCCTGTTTGCCCGAGGCCTCTTGGTTGATCATGTCGTATTTTGCCCTCACGAGCTCCATGAACGGAACTAGGTCCTTCGACGATCGAAGGGTAAAGGCTGCCCATGTGCGTTTTTTGACTTGGTCTCTGGTTCTCCAGTCAATTGACTGGTCTTCGACTATTTTGGTCCGGGCTTTCTGGTCGGCGTGGAGCGTTGCGCTGATCTCCTCTCCTCTAGCGTGGACGTGGAAGAGTTGTCTGCTGCCATAGAAGAACGCGGGTATCGGTTCCCTCGTGTGCTTCTCGTACTGTACCTTCATGGTCACGCCTTTCATTTGTCTCATTCTGGTTCTCAGGACTTGGAAAAGGGTCCATGTCTGGGGTTGTACTCTGTCGGCTATGAAGGAGAGGTCTGTGGTTTCGATATGGGGCATTCTTGTAGCCACTCCGTGACGCTATTCTACTAAAAAAGGTATATTGTTGCGTTGTTCAACCCGAAAATCGAGCACTAAAGACAGAATATGCACTCTGCTGAAGCCACTAGGACCCGCTCACCATTCGTACTGATGGGGTACTTGAGGTCCTGCAGGTAAGATTCGGTGCTGAGAATCCATCAGTGCAACCCCAGATCTCGACTTCCAACCCTAAACGCTACCATTCACCGTTACCAAACCCGTTACCAACCGGGAATTCCCAAAACCAATTGAACCTCACGACGTAACACATGTCTTTGGAGAACCCTCACCGTTGGAGACGAGTCGATTTGTTATCTTTTCTTTTTCTACTAACTATTTCTCGACCCCCCCGGGGGTATGTCTAGACAAAAAAAGTCCTTTTACACTTTACAGACGACCGCTAGAAAAACAGGCTTCTCGCGGAAGAGCCCGTTAGACTTTGAGGCCTTTCTTCAGATTCTCTTTCGGCTCGTACTCAAGCATCATTGCGGGTGCTTGCGATTCCTCTGTCTCTACCTTCTTCCGAGAAGTAATCGCGACCGGGGTGAACCCGCTTGAGATAGCGTAGCTCGTCGAATCCTCTCCCTTCTCAGTACAATGAACGAGAAGCTTGTAGAGCGGCTGTCTATGCGTAAACACCATCTTCGTAGCCTCAACCCCAACAACAATACCACGAGCACCACACGATGAACATGTCAGACCCTCGTGCCGGGCAATCTTGAGACCACAATCCGGACACCAGATATCCTCATCCCTCCGCGCGATGAAGATAGACTGCCAGACTCCCAAATGCTTCTTCGGACTACAAACCTCCCACTCCGTAACACTCAGCCTAACCGGTCTGAACGCCCAGGCCGCTTCCTCTCTCCATCGAGATAGATATTCGGCCTTCTCTTCGCAGCCCTTGTGATAGTAGCTTCTCTTCCCTTCTTGGCTGAAAGCGGCCGACACCAGCTCGTCCCGATGAATGATACCCGAACAAGCGCTGCAGTTGACCATTTTTCCGAGTCGATAATGAAAAAGGCATTTGACGGATATCAGAGCAGTGTTACTCTAGACTTGAGGCTAGAAATCGACGAGCTCGAGGAACTTCAGAGCATCTAACAGTCCCTCAGCATACGCTACGCACGCAAGGGATGTGACTGGTTTCCGCTTCTCTGCGTAGTGTCGAGCATCCTTCAAGTAGCCTCGCACCATTTCGATAACATACTCATACTGCCTCAGTGCCACCGTCGCCGGAAGCTTTCTTGTTCTCAGTCGTTTCAAAGAGGCAGACGTGGCCTCGACATACTTGGCGGTTCTATCCGACGCGCTCTCTTTCAACTCAGTTCACGCAGGTCTTCCTCGCCTGCCCCACATAGCACCTCAAGCGCCTCAGCTTCCATGAAGTGAAGTCTACCCACCACGATTATTGATTGCGGACCGTTCCCGAAGTCTTCCTCGATCAGAGCCTTCATTCTGGATGCTTTGACCTTCTCATCCTTAGAACCGAGATTCCCGACTCCGACGGTCAGACGGGTTTCGAGGCGAGGATCGGCCGTTGTAATTTTTGTAATCGCGTCTCGGATGGTCATTTGAGAAGTTTTCCCGTCTTGAACGTCTAAGAGAATTAGGGTGTGGAGGCCACGGTCGCTGTTCTCTGAGATCGTGTCGAGCACAGACTTCGGAAGTGGCTGATCGCGAGGTACTGTGATAGATTTGCCGAACTTGTAGCTTTGAAGACCTGTAGCGCCACATACCGCGGACACAATGGAGGGTGCGTGGATGACTCGCGACGCGATACCCATTTTTGCAAGTGAGAGCCTTAGGGAGATATGGGTAGTTGCAATCAAAGGGTCTCCTGGAACCAGAAAGGCAACATTTTCCTTACCTGCGGCCCTCAACAATTTTTCGCCCCCTTCGTCTTCAAGTTGGCTTCTGCTAAGCACCTCGACTTTCTTTCCAATCTCCTTCTCGAAACGCTTCAGATCAAAGTTGGGCATGATATTCGTGTAGAATTCTCCGTACGCGGAGTCGGCCAGTCGCGCCTCTTCAAGTCCTTCAATTGTCATGCCCTTTTCGTCATTCAATCCTAAGCCTATGAAGGTCAACGGCATGCGGTAGCAAAGCAATGGCTTGCCTAAATCGACTTCTCGAGTCACGAACCTTGTTTGCGATTGGGTTCCGTGACCCTCTCAGCAAAGCTGTAAGGTCAGACCGTTCACAAAAAAGGGAGGGATTTGTGATCGGGGGTGAGAGCAGATGCGTGAACACCCGCTAAGATCGATTCTCTCGAGAGCGCTTCGAGGTCGAGCTGACTCGTCAGAGGTCGAGCTTGTCTATCTCCACCGCGGAGCCCCCGAGAACCAGGTTCGAATCAGAGTCTCAACGATATCCCATCTAGGAAAAGGATCGTTCATGCTAAGCGACGGGGAGACTCAGATTCCTTTTCACCGAGTACTCTACGTGACGGATCTGCGATCTAAGACAATTCTCTGGGAGAAACGGAAACCTCTGCACGCTTCAAGCCCAGACCTTTGACCCGCAACCTACCTGGCATCCCAACCTGTGGCAGAGGATCGAATTGGACCCCGGCGACTTGCTCAGCCACCTTCACATTCGTCACTGTGTGCAGAGTAACCTGAGAAAGAGAGAGATCAGAAACGCCCTCCCCCAAAGCCGCATAAGGCACAATCATATCTCCCATGTGCCTGTCCAGAAAAGCCCCAGAACCCAGTTCCTCCAAAAGTTTCTTCGCCGCGTCTTCTCCGACTACCTCGGCAGGTCGACCCCTCTCTCCCAGACTGTCCGCACCCAACACCCCTCCCTTGCTAGTGGTAGCGCATAGCACGATGCCGCTACCTGGACATAGGTGCGTATTGTTCTCTGAAGCATCAATCTCGATCTTCGGACGTGGGAAGCTCTTCCTTTCGACGACCCGTCTCACGGCCAGGGCTTGTCTTTCGGCTACGCGAATCGGTAGCTTCACAGAGTGACTGACCCCAGTGATCGCAATCACGTCTCCACCCTCTTTCCCAACGATATTCTTCAAGACGGATACAGGAGTCGCGGTGATTCTTACTACTCCGCCCCCCCTAGGATAGTGTCCTCTGCGAAGCACGAGAATTGACGCGTGAACACTCATTCTCTCGAGTAAGGGTAGTGTAACTAGTCGAAGATAGTCGATTGGCGGACTCCATTTGACATCTGTCCCGCCTGTAATCTCAAGCTCTACGGTTCCCGGAGTAAAGGGGAGCATTGGCATCAAGGTCTGAAGGACCAGAGTTATGCTGCCTGCCGTACCGACATCGAAACGGAAGGATCCGGCCTTCAATACTCCGGGGCTGAAGATGAACTCTGTTGAGCCAACCTGGAGGCCTTTGGAGGATGCGCCACAGATCTCTGTGACTGCCCTTACGCTTGTAAGATGTTGGGCTTTCAATCCAGGCTCAGCCCTCCCAGCTCTGATGTTGAAGATTCGGACCTCACGTCTGAGGATTGCGGCGAGAGCCAGAGAGGTCCGAAGAACCTGTCCGCCTCCCTCGCCCATGCTTCCGTTTATCTCGATCATTTTCCAGCCGAGCATAGCCCCATTGTTTAAAGAGAGTGTGCACTCAACAGACTCCAATCATGGAAAACCTTCGACTATCGATCGAAAAGTCTGAGGGGATGTCTTTCGGTTGTCTCGTTGACCAACGAGACAGACTTGTGGCTTCCTCCTTCGGTGCTAACTCCCCGCTTGTTGAGAGACACCTCGTTGAGTATTCAACCAAGACTATCCTCAAATCCTCCACACGTACGAATCACTGGCTTGCCAAGGAAATGATCAGACGATTTGAGGGAGCGAAGGACCCGAAAAATGTGAACCTCAACAGGGCCTTCGTTTCTGCTCATCAGGCCAAAGTCTGTGACGTCCTTGAGAAGATTCCCGCGGGCAAGGTCACAACATATGGACTAATCTCAGATCACATCGGCTCGGCACCAAGAGCTGTTGGCGGAGCCGTCGGTTCGAATCCATGGTCAATCTTCGTTCCATGCCACCGCGTAGTCCCTGTCAGCCTAGCCATAGGTAACTATTCACTATGCGGGACCCTTGGAGAAAGCGGGAGCGTGACAAAGCGTAAGTTGTTAGTACGCGAAGGAGTGCCGATCGACGAGGACAAGATCGATTCAGCAGGTCTCTGGAATCCATCCGAAGGCGCCTGATTGACAACCGGCCTCTACGTTGGTCGATTCCAGCCATTCCACCTGGGCCATCTGCAGGCGGTGAAGTATATTCTTGAACGAGTCGATGAGCTGATAATTGTCGTGGGCAGTGCCCAGCACAGCCACACCTTAGACAACCCGTTTACTGCCGGAGAACGAATTACGATGATAAGACTGGCTCTGAAAAAGGCAGGGATTCGCCCTGATCGTTTCACCGTAATTCCTCTTCCCGACGATGAGTTCCACAAAGTCTGGGTCGCTCATCTGCTATCTCAGACTCCAAGCTTCGACGTCGTCTACACTAATGAACCTCTAACCTTTCGATTACTCAAAGAAGCGGGTCTAAGGGTCGAGCGCATTCCCATGTTCAGCCGCAAAAAGTTCACCTCAACAGAAGTCAGGAGAAGATTATTGACTAACGGGCCGTGGCAAGAACTCGTTCCAAAGTCAGTCGCCAGCTACCTGAAAAAGATCGATGGTGATGAACGCCTGAGGGACATCTCAAAAAGCGATAAGGCTGGCTAAAATCGGATCTCGACCTGATCCAATGGTTTGAGCCCAAGCCTAGTCGCAGCGCTGCTCTCTCTCATCGCCAGTTCGACATATCCCTGACTTCCCAAGATAATTCCAAGCTCATCACGGCGAATCTCCGAGTACGTTCTAGCCATCGATGCAGAGGACCGTCCGTGCATCGTTTTCACCTCTAGTCGACGATCATCGTGCAAGCCTAATCGCAGAAACTCCTCTTCGCCCAAATTCAAAATCACATTGCCGAAAGAATCAACGTGAAGAATTGTGCACGTCATTCCTTCATCCGAAACGCCTACGCTGGGGATGTCGAGCCTCACAAGCTCTTTGACTAAAGCTCCGACAGTGTCAGGCCTCAATCCGTCTGCTAGATTCGCAGCCATCCTCGCGAACACATCCCTTCCATGAAACGTAGCAGAGACCTTCTCACCCTTGAATCGCCGACCGTCTATTTGATACGCTGCCTTGAAACCAAGTCTCTCAGCGGCTCTGACGAGAAGACCATTATCGGGTCCAACAAGGACTCCGAGCTTGCACAGCACTACCAAGGGCAGTCTCTCAGTTCCAACACCGGGGTCGACAACGGCTACATGTATCGAGCCCTGAGGGAAGTAGGGCAGCGCCGTTTCGAGCATGAAAGAGCCCATCGCAATGTTATGACGTTCAATTCCATGTGACACATCAACAATCCTAAGATCAGGATTGGTGCTAAGAATAACTCCTTTCATTTCGGCGACGTAGGGATCAGTCAATCCGAAATCAGAGAGCAGAGTTATCGTGACCATTGAATCCTGTCATGTTGAGAGCTAATCCTTAAAAGAACCAGGCCTCGGGCTCGCGTTTCATCACATGGTTGGGCTGCTCTGTGAGTGAGACCCAGAAATTGATCATGCTGCCGGGTCCAACCAACGTACCTCCTAGAGTCATGAGGGCCATGATCAAGCCTCTCATGGGCCACAGGGGTCCAGATTTCAAGGAAATATTATCACAAGTAATCAGCAAGACCAAGAAAGTGTTTCAGACCAAGGAAGATCTATTCGTTCTCACCACCTCGGGAACTGGCGCGACCGAGTGCGCTCTCCAGAACCTAATAGATGATGGAGACAAGATAATCGTTAACGTAAATGGCTTCTTCAGCGAGAGACTAGCGGAGGCGATCAAGGCCTATGGAGGCCAGCCATTGGTGGTGAGCTCGGAATGGGGAAAGGCACCACGGACAGAGGACTTTAGGAAGACTATCAAGGCGAACCCCGGCACAAATGCGCTTGCGGTCGTCTATAACGAGACTTCCACCGGCGTAACCGTGAGGAGCCTCCAAGAGATCGGGAAACTCTGTGAGGACGAAGACATCCTACTAATTGTCGACGCGATATCAATTCTCGGAGGCGACATATTGCCGGTGGATGACTGGAATGTGGACATGTGTGTGACCGCGAGCCAGAAGTGCATGATGTGCCCCCCCGGCTTATCCTTCGTCTCCGTTAGCGAGAAAGCCTGGGATAAGATCAGCGCGAAGAAGCAGCACCGATCCTTCTACCTCGACCTTCCAATGTACAAGAAATACATGGGAGACGGCTTCACACCTTTCACACCCGCAGTATCCTTATTCTACGCGCTCAACGAGGCGTGCGATATGATCCTTGAAGAAGGGCTACCTGCCAGATTTGAAAGGCACCGAATCTGCGCTGAGGCAGTCTACAACTCCATGGAAGCTCTTGGATTAGGCCTAATGGCAGAGCCCGAATCGCGATCGCACACGGTCGCCGCTGTAGCTTGCCCGACCGGCATTGAGGATGGCAAACTGAGAGAACTCATTAGAACTAAGTATGGGATAGATCTAGGAGCTAGCCTAGAAAAGTGGAAAGGAAAGATGTTCAGAGTCGGAATCATGGGCAACATTGGATCACCTGAGATAATGTCAACAGTAAGCGCCATCGCCTCAGCAGCTGCAGACTTGGGCTACAAAGGCAAGATGTCAGAAGCTCTCGAAGCTGCACGCAAGGCACTGGCGAGATTGCCTGCGAGGATGAACTAGAACAATGGCGGTAAAATCCGGCGACTTTCTCCTCGTCAACTTCACTCTCAAAGTTAAGGAGAGTGGAGAAACAGTAGACACAACGTATGACGCGATTGCTAAAGACACTCATCTTCACCGGGAAGACTCAACTTACGGCCCTCGATTCATAATCCTGGGTGAAGGCTGGCTTCCAAAGGGACTAGAAGACTACCTGGTGGGACTTGATATTGGAAAGCAGACAACAGTCGAGCTCCCTCCAGACAAAGGATTCGGAACGCGTGACCCTGCCAAAATGCGGCTCGTCCCGCTAAGACGCTTCCGAGAACAAGGCGTCCCAAGCCCCGGCGCACAGATCGAACTCGACGGAAGAGCAGCGACTGTAAGAGCGGTCGGAGCTGGTCGCGTCCAAGTAGACTACAATCACCCCCTGGCAGGTCGAACCCTGATCTACGAAGTCTCAATCGAGAAAGTAGTGGAAGACGATACCGAAAAAGTCCTGAATATAATCTCGAAACGAATCCCCGAAGTAGACAAGGCAAAATTCGGCGTTGAAAGAAACAGTAGCGACCTGACAATCGAAGTGCCCGAGGAAGCCTTCTACCTTAGTGGCCTTCAGGTCGCCAAAAAATCAGTCACCTCTGATCTTCAGAAGTACTTCCCAAACATAGAGACAATTTCTTTCCGCGAAGTCTTCAAGAGAGCCACAGCCCTACCCGACACAGAAGAGACTTCGAAACCAGAGGCTACTGAGACGCGCAAACAGGTTGATAGCGCCGAAACAGAGGTATCGGACAAGCCCGAGAAAGCCCCCGTTCAACAACCACCGCGCAAGCGAAAGACTACAACATCAAGGAAACCGGCGTCAAAGGGACCGACGAAGCGTGCGATGATGGGATCAGAGAGTCAAAGGTAGCAACAAACGGATTCCCCCAAAATGTTTTTAAGCGATGGAGAAAGATCGGCAACTCAATCTTTCCGTTTTCTCGGAAAGTGGTCTTTAATATCAGGTAATTAGGAGACACGTCAAGTTGGAATTTCAGAGAGCAGGAAACCTATGACCACTACAATCGGAGTCGTATGCCACGACGGAGTCGTACTAACAACAGACACTAGGGCGACAATGGGCTCTTTCGTTGCACACAAGCACGCAAAGAAGGTCTACCGAATCGACCAACACATAGCCATGACCATTGCAGGAACAGTCGGAGACGCGCAGGCTATCGTCGAGATGCTTAGGGCGAACTCTGCGCTGTACAAGCTCGACCTCGCGAGACCAATCCCAATCAATTCCGCCGCCAGACTTGTCTCGAATGTACTCTTTCAATCTCGATACTACCCATTGGGCGTTCAAGCCCTCATCGGAGGGATGGACGATACCGGCGGTCACATCTTCATGCTGGACCCGCTTGGAAGCATGATGGAAGAAAAATTTGTCTCCACAGGCTCCGGGTCTCCAGTTGCATACGGCGTCCTAGAGTCGGAATGGAAGGACACGATGACAGTAAAGGAGTCAGTCCCAATCGTGGTTAGAGCAGTCGACTCCGCCATGAAACGGGATTCGGCAAGCGGTGACAGTTTCGATGTTGCCGTGATATCAAAGGAAGGATATAGAGAACTCACAGAGGACGAGAAGAAACACATCCTCCACGCCTAGCCTCGTTCTCAACCACCCTTCAACGTATCATACACAAGGAGTAGCATAGACGAATGACTAGAACCTACAATGACGTATCTGCGAGGATACGCGAGACAATAGTAGAACACATGCCGAAAGACGCTGAAATTACAAGGATCGAATTTGAAGGACCACGCCTTGCGATATATGTGAAAAACGTCAATCTTCTCTCCGAACAGAACTACGTTGTAACCGAAATAGTAAACCTGCTCCACAAACGGATCGTCATACGCTCAGACCAGTCCATTCGACTCCCCGAGAGAGAAGCAGAAGTCTACATACGAAAACTCGTACCTGCAGAGGCTGAAGTCACAGCAATCAATTTTGATCCGAGCCTCGGCGAAGTGGTCGTAGAAGCCAAGAAGCCTGGGGTCGCTATCGGCAAAGAGGCTTCTGTCCTCCAGCAAGTTGTCAAGGAGACAAGATGGCGCCCTAGAATTCTTCGAGCCCCTCCCTTACACTCCAAGATCATTGCTAGCACGCGTCACATTCTCCACACCGAGAGCGAGGAGCGCAGCCGAATTCTGCGAGATGTAGGAGAGAGAATCTTCCGCCCAACCTTCACCAAGGCCGGCTACGTCCGTCTGGTGACTCTCGGCTCATTCCACGAAGTTGGGCGATCCGCGATGCTCATCCAGGCCGGAGCTAGTACAGTCCTGATGGATTGCGGAATAAATCCAGGCGCACAGGACCCGTCCTCGGCCTACCCTCGGTTCGACACTGACGAGTTTGATCTTGAGAAACTCGACGCTGTCGTGATATCTCACGCGCATCTAGATCACTGTGGGATATTGCCCTTCCTCTACAAGTATGGCTACGACGGTCCAATCTATTGTTCAGAGCCAACGCAAGTACTCATGACACTACACCAGCTCGACTACCTTGACGTTCACAGCAGAGAAGGAGAACACTCGCCCTTCGACCAGAAAGACGTCAGAGAGGTGGTAACGCATACCATCCCATTGAGGTACAACGTTGTGACCGATGTAGCGCCGGATATCAAGCTGACACTGCACAACGCGGGACACATCCTCGGCAGCTCCATTGTACACCTCCACATTGGCGAGGGCCTCCACAACATCGTCTACAGCGCCGACTTCAAGTTTGGAAGAACAATGATGCTCGACCCCGCGATGGCGCAATTCCCCCGCGCGGAGACCCTGATCATCGAAAGCACCTATGGAGGTCCAGACGACATTATGCCTGACCGTGAAGGTGTTGAAGGCAGACTCGTAAGCATAGTCAACGAAACTGTCGAAAAGAATGGAAAGGTCCTCATCCCAGTCCCTGCCGTTGGGCGAGCCCAAGAAATAATGCTGGTCCTCGACGCGTATATGAGAAACGGTGCGCTGCGCGAATTACCTGTCTATATTGAAGGGATGGTAAACGAGGCGACGGCGATACACACAGCGTTTCCCGAATATCTTGTGAGAGACATCAAAGAACAAATTCTCCATCAAGATCTGAACCCCTTCCAGTCTGAGTACTTCCATCCAGTCACGCACCCGGGTGATAGAGATGAAATAGTCGCCGGTGGACCCTGTGTCATAATAGCTACATCTGGAATGCTCGAGGGCGGACCCGCCATCGACTATTTCAGGAGACTAGCCCCTGATCCGAGAAACACGCTGGCTTACGTTAGCTACCAAGTCGAGGGAACTCTCGGCAACAGAATCAAGAACGGATTGAAAGAAGTATCACTCTTCGGTCCCGACGGTAAGATAGAGATGGTGAAGTGTGATATGCGGGTTGAATCGATCGAAGGATTCTCAGGCCATTCAGACCGCAACCAGCTTCTAGGTTTCATAAAACGAATGATGCCCAAACCTACGAGAATTATTGTAAACCATGGAGAGAGAAGAAAATCTGACCTGTTTGCCCAGAACGTCAACCGCATCTTCGGAATAAAAACAGTCGTGCCTGATGTTCTAGAATCGCTTAGACTTCGCTAGTTGCTTCCTGGCAGAGTCTCTTTCTGCAATGAGACCGCAGGGATAGCAGTTTCAGAGCTCGCGGTTTCCCTGCGCCAGATCTTGACTCCAGGCGGAGTGATTACAATACGCTCCTCTCCAAGCCGGGCGATGTCGCCACCGATCGACTTCACGTGATCTGTTAATTCCGTTATGGCGAGCTTCGTCTCATCAACGCTCTTCCGAGCCAAGGGGGTAATCCGGACAATTAGGATGTTTCCTGTCCGAATCTCTGTCTTGATGGCTTCAACATCATCCAGTTCCTGCAACGGAAGCGCTTTCACGTAGAGGGGAGAGTGCGCCATGTGGAAACATCAAATCGAGATACGATGATATGTTTCTGAAATCGGCTTCCAGAACGACTTTAAACTTTGCCTGACCAAATTCGAGACAAATCGTCAACTTCCAGAATGCGAGGACGCCTGGGACTTTATCGTCTCCCACACGACATCCCCAACGTAGTGGATATTCACAATCACCTTTCCCTTCTTCGTAGCAGCCAACGCTTCGGAGCCCAGCAGCGACCTCCCAACCGACAAGAACTTACCGTGTTTCTCGTCGATGATGACGACTAGCTCTTTCTCACCAAAAGCTCCCTCGACTTTTCTGATACCCGGTGCCATTATGTCCGCTCCGCCTACGACATGAGGAACTGCCCCCATGTCTACGGTTACTCGTGGCATCTTTTCCAAAGCAACCGTATTCGTCAAGACTGGCACAAACTGTCCTTCCCTCTTGAAAGCGACTGGGACGCCATCGACAAAAATGACTTCTGAACTCTTCACCATCTCCGTCTCCACGCGGGATTTACGGGACAGATGTTCGAACCCAGGAATCTTGTTCAAATCTTCGATGAGAGGTTTGGAATCCCGATCTTTCAAGATAGTTCTATTTGTCAAATCAATTCGGTTTCGTGCACGACAATCTTTAAAAGTGTACTAACGCCGGAACACCTACTTCCCCAGTTGAATATCGAATGTCTGATGTTGCTGCAAAGATTTTCGAAGAGAGCCTAAACAAAGTCGTTCTCGTCCAACTGAAAGGAGGACGAAGCGTCAGGGGAAGACTGTACAGTTTCGACCAACACATGAACCTAGTCCTCGAAGAGGCGGAGGACGTAACGAACTCTGATTCGACCAAGAAGCTCGGCACGATAATCGTGCGAGGAGACAACGTAGTCCTCGTCTCGCCTCCACCAAAGCGCTGATTCTCAACTGAGATATTGCGCAAACCTGTTCAGTCCCTTTCTCGGAACTAGAGCCTTCGTTTTCTTACAAAGGTTAATTAGAATCTCGGCGAACGTGCCGACAAATTACGCCAAGTGAAGCCTGTTTGATTCGCTCGGTAGCAATATTGTTTCTCATCCTGTCTACCGGTCTCGTGGCTACCCCTTCGGTTTCGCGAGGAAATCCAGGCGTTCTAGCCCCAGCGAATCCGAGCACAAATGCACCGTTGAATGATCCGAAGAACGGTACATTGACAGCTTTCAACTATACTTACTCGCAGGCCAATCTCTACACGAACTCGTCATCTCCAGCTCCAATCGTAACACCCTCAACGAGTGCCACCGGCACCAGTTTTGTCTGGAAGAACACAGTAACGGAAACGAGTACCAACACAACCATTCCGGGAAGCGGATTCCTGTTCAATGTGACAGGTGCCGCAGCCGCTGGGAAGAAGACGGTAGAATGGAATATCACAATTCCAAAACCTGATTGTCCAGGTTGCACGAACGTAAGCGTCAACTTCGATTTCAATGGAACCCTAATCAAAGGCTCTAACGCAAGCTACACGCTTTCACTCTTCGCCCCGAATAGCACGACACCGTTCCCATCTCCTAGGTCGAGCACCTTCACGACTCCCGGATCTTTCCCATCAGCGGGCACAAATGGCTGTCCCGAGATCTTCTGCATTGACGTCACCCCCTACATGGGCTACCATCTGAACCTGACATTCGCGTTCGCTTGGAACACCACTACAGGCGCTGGAATGGCCGCGTTCGTTGGCGAGATTGCCGTTGCTTCCATCGGAAGCTTCTACCCGTCAGTAAGCAACTACATGCAACAGGACTCAAATCCGAACATTATTGACCATACGACGAAGCTTTTCCCCCTCAACTACAACAATAGTCTGAGTGTCCGGCTTCGGCCGTCGAACCAGAACGTGACTGCAACCTGGTGGAAGAATGTGGTGATCAGCATCTACTATCCATCAGGGTACAAGAACATACGGATCTTCCAGAATAATACCGAGATATTCCCTGCTTTCACGCCGAACCCGAAAGAGGTTCCCTTAGAAACTCAGAACTGTGTTCCAGCTACAAACTGTGACCAAACCCTCATCTCCTTGAACATGACAGACTTCGCCCCAACCCAACCAGTAAACGTTCACAATTCCACAATCACTATCCTCTCAACAACGCTGAACACGATATCCCCACCAATCTCAACGCTCTCAGGCGGAGTAGCCACTCAATTCTTCACATCCGGCGACACTATCGGGATCAAAGTGGCGAACAGGCCCTCCATAGTGAACGCATCCACAACGCTTCAAACCGGCTCCCTGACCATAACCTTCCCAGCATCACTGTCCATCCAGTCGAGCACTGTACCCACTGCAACCGGAGGAATCTACAACTTTACTCTCCCATCGAGCTGCGGATTCAATAATCAGCTCTGCGATACACCGTGGACCGTAACCGCAGTCTTTAGCAGCAGATTCGATCTAGGCAACTCTTCTGCCACCTTTAGGATCAACCTCCTACAGGTTTCTCTAACGGGTACCGGTGGAAGCAATTCCCTCAGCGTTCAGGGGACACTCCAGTACGGTAACGGCACTGGAGCGGCTAATGTCAACGCGACACTTTTTGCAGTTGACCACGGCACCCCGATAAACACGCCCTATACCTACAACGGACTCTCTCACCCGTCAGACCGACTCTACATATCCAACGTGACCCTGGTCAATGGGGTCTTCACGCAGGGTCAATCTCTCATCATGCTGTTCACGATTGTCAACCCGAACGTGACCCAGGCCTATAATGCAACGGTTACGATCGAACATGACTGGCCTGGCCCGCAGAGACACAATATGACCGTCCCTGTCTTTCTCGGCCTTGGAGATATCTTAGGCGATTTCGCCTTCACCAATGCGACGGCTCGAACCTACATGGTGCAGATCACCTTCACCGGCACAGGTGTGCAGGCTGTAGTGACCAGCGTTTTCACCAACAACCATACCAAAGCTCTTGTCATGACACAGGGCACCAGCCCGGTAGTCCCGAATAGAGCGCACGCAGGCCTCTTCAACATCACTATAACGAGCATGATAAACAACAAGACACAAGCCTCCCCAAACTCCATACTGTCGCCAACCTATGCTTACGTCACTTCCTCACTCGCGCCCAGCAAGTATCTGTACGGATCATCGGTTTTCCAAACAAAATCAGATGGTAGCTTTGCGGCTACCATTAGCTCCGATTCGCTCCTTGGCGCAAAGACTCTGACAGTGTTTGTACTTGCTAGAGACGCTTTTGGAATAGTGGTTGTGAATAATCTGCCGAGCACAACTTTCACAGACTCAACGACCTTGCTTTCGAACGCCGATCCAGTCGGACCTGTCGCGAAGGGCCAGTTGGCCACTGCCACCCTCCATCTCAAGAGCAACGCTACTCAGCCCAACGGAGTCATCGAGGTCATTACAGTCAATCTCATCATCCAAGGGAACGGAATGTCAGCACAAACAGTCGCAATGCTGACGGGAGTTACTATTGCCCCTGGGGCCAGCCAAACCGTGACGCTCTCATTTACAGCGCCGTCAAATACGGGATCATATACGCTCACGTTCTCTTCCCCAGAATACGAGGGACCGTTGGCTAGCCAAACGCTCCAAGTAACAATCCTTCAGAGCAACCTGCAGATTCTGATCCCAGCAGCCATAGGCGTTGTCGCCGCAATAATCGTTCTAGGCTTCTACCTAGTAAGAAGACAACCAGACGAGGAAAAAGTCGAAGAGAAAACGAGAACGAAGCCCGCAAGTGAAAAAACGAGACCTGGCGGAGTCAGGACCTCGCCCGCAAAATCCTTAACTCGAACCCAGGACCCAAGAAGGTTGTAATCTAGATGGAAGCGGGTCCTGAAGAACCATCGACGGAAGCCCCCTTACAAGAACCATCTGCCCGGCAGAGAAATCCCGGCGGATTGTTCTATGAATGCATCAATTGCGGATCTAGACTTACAGCAGACCAATTGGCTATGACGCCAGAGATCAAATGCCCCTTCTGCGGCTACAGGATTCTCAGGAAGGTTAGACCGCCCATCGTCAAGCACGTGAAGGCCAGATAGAAACAGGACTGTCCTTTCAACCTCCACCTTATCGCTTCTCGGGTAAAACATTATACTGATTCTTGAACGATTCAACGACGATCAAGAGCTTGGAGCAGCCGACCCCCCAGCTACGAGACAAACATAGGGTTCTCGCGGAACTTGCTAGGCGAAGAGGCTTCTTCTGGGGCTCCTTCGAAATATACGGGGGAGTAAGCGGCTTCATTGACCTGGGTCCCTTGGGGACTAGTCTGAAACGGGAAATCGAAGATACATGGAGAGAGTTCTTCCTTAAACGCCATGGATTCGTCGAGATATCGACCCCGATCATAACCCCGGAACGAGTCCTCGAAGCCTCGGGACACGTCAAGAATTTCAAAGATCCGATGACGGAGTGTACTAACTGTCATCGAAGGTTCAGAGCCGACCAACTGCTCAAAGAGAGCACCGGGACTGAGACCGAGGGTCTGGACCTGGAACAGCTATCAGTCCTCCTGAAGCAGGTAAAATGTCCGGAGTGTGGAGGAATCCTCGGGTCACCCCAATACTTTGTCACCATGTTCAAGACAAACATCGGCCCGTATGGAGAAGATCCTGCTTACACTCGACCTGAAGCAGCGCAGGGAATATTCGTCGACTTCCACCGAGTACTCGAAGTGATGAGGGAAAAATTCCCCTTGGGCATTGCTCAGGTCGGGACGGTTTTGCGAAACGAAATTTCGCCCCGCCAAGGCCCCATACGACTACGCGAATTCACCATAATGGATTTCGAACTTTTCTTCGATCCTCAAAGACCAGAATGTCCCTACCTCGATGAAGTGAAGGATAGCAAGCTCTTCCTCGTGACAGAGGAGACTAGAAAGAAGGGAAAAAACGAAACTACTAGAATCACAACGACTGAAGCTCTTGAAAAACGATTTGTCAAATCTCCGTGGATGGCGTATTTCATGGCCCAGTCCACGAAGTTCTTGGCAAAGCTGGGGATCGACCAGCACAATCAACGATTCTTTGAGAAACTATCAACGGAAAGAGCACATTATTCCGCTCAGACCTTCGATCATGAAGTGAAACTCGACAGATGGGACTGGGTAGAAGTGGCAGGCTTCGCCTACCGAACCGACTACGACCTTCGCAGTCACATGGAGGCTACAGGAATCGACCTGCGAGTCTTCAAAGCATATGACTCACCGATCGAAAAGACAGTCCATACGATCAGGCCGAACCATGAAAAGATACGCCAGAAATTCGGAAAAGACGCGGGAAGAATCATCAGCCTCCTAACAAAGGAGGACCTACCCCGAATCCTCCAAGGGAAGAAACCCGGTGACTCGATCAGAATTGAGGCGCATGACATTCCAATCGAACTCTTCGACACAAAACATGAGACCATCAAGGAAGCCGGAACAAGATTCCTTCCCCACGTCATAGAGCCCAGCTTCGGGGTAGAGAGACTAGTATACTCGACCCTGGAACATAATCTCAAGATGAAGGAAGAAAGACTCATTCTGAGCCTACCCTTCGGCATCGCCCCGACACAAGCAGCGGTCTATCCCCTAGTCAACAAGGATGGACTCGTGGAAAAGGCCCAGACTGTCCATCAAAGCCTCCTCCAGAGCGGTCTACGGGTCGAGTATGATGATGCCGGGTCCATAGGGCGAAGATATGCCCGGGCTGATGAAGCCGGCATACCCCTCGGAATCACCGTCGACTACGACACCCTGAAAGACGATACTGTCACTCTTCGAGACCGAGACTCATGGAACCAGATAAGAGTCAAAATCAAGGAGCTGAAACCAACAATCGACTCGATTGTCAATACCGGATTCCCCCACGAAAACTAGCTAGGCTCACTGCAACTAGTTTTTATGGGAATGTCGCCTCTTCCTTGCATCATACCCACCTGGTGTCGATGTTGACCTTTCCAGTTGAAACCGAAGCTAGCATCAGACGTAGAATCCTAGACATATGTCGAGATCAGACGAGAAACGTAGTCGAGATAACACGTGAGCTTGCCCTCATGACCGACAGCGTTGGCGAAGGAAAGGGCAAGGACGCAAAAGACCACTATCAGAACATGGTAAAGATCCTGGATGATTTCGAAGGCACCAAGAAGAAGCTTCTAGAGGAAGTTGCATCATTCGGCGCCTTACTAAGCAACCGTGAGGATTTCATCCGACTCATCTTCCGGGTAGGTGAGGTAGCCGACTACGCTCAGGGGATAGGTTACCGACTGACCGCGGTAATCGACCGCAGCTGGAAGGTAGACAAGAGGTATACAAAACGCCTCTCCGAACTCATCGGCCTAGTTCTGGAAGAAATGTCCAAGATACGTGAGACCATGATGTCTCTCGGATTCAATCCAACCAAGGCTATGGAGCTCTCCAAGGGCGTTGAAGAGACCGAGAGGAAGGTGGACACCGCTTATCGGTCGTTAGACCTAGAAGTGCTTGACGAGAAGATTCCCCTTCGCACACTCCTGTTGATTAGAGATCTCAGTGCACACATGGAGAACATGGCTGATCTCGGGGTGGACGTTGTCGACCTTATCAGAGTCATCGCCCTCACCGCCTAGGCAGGCCATGAAGACTCCTCCGGCTCAGGATCAAGCCGAACTCATCGGGACAAGGCTCATAATCTGGGACTACAAGTCAGGACTCGGCATATACAGATCAGGATTCTTTGGCAAACCAGTAGGTATTCCCAAGCCAAAACCTGACCAAGACTTTGAAGTCCCACTTCTGCTAGATCTGATGGAGGGACTTTACCTACTCGAGCATAAGAGAATCGGCGTCATCGATGGGCGCAGCAAGAAACCCGTCGGAAAGAGTGTCTTGCTGAAGGCTGCTCGGGAGACCTACCGAGGCTTCAGCGCCGCCTACCAAGTTTACAAGGACTTGAGGGAGAAAGGGTACGTCGTCACTCCAGGGATAAAGTTCGGGGCCGATTTTGCAGTGTACGAACATGGCCCGGGAATAGACCACGCGCCATTCATCGTCTCTGTTGAGACTCCGGAATCAGTGATGGGTCCCTTCGAGGTGGTCCGGGCTGGGAGACTCGCGACTACTGTGAGGAAACATTTCATTATCGCGATTCCTGACACTAAGTCTGGAAAGATCCGGTATCTCGTGTTTCAATGGTTCAAAGCTTGAGGCGCCGCGTTTCCGTTCTAGACCGTGAGATCTTCCAGCCCACGCGGGTAGTGGGTTACAAAGTCCATTCCCTTCTTCGTAATGACAACTGTATCCGAGTGTCGGAATCCTGCGTAGCCTGGAAAGTACAGACCAGGCTCACATGAGAGGACCATTCCTTCGCGGATGAGAGTCCGGTCTCCAGGATCAAGCCATGGTGGTTCGTGACCCTCTAAACCTATTCCGTGTCCTGTGTGATGTCTGAGACCCTCTTTGAGCACAGAGTCTTCAAGTGATCTGCTGGCCGCCTGGTCAACCCTGCTGCAGGCTATTCCTGGGCGAAATTCTTTGAGAGCCGCGTTCTGTGCCTTCAGCATGGCTTCGAAGCAACGGGTAGCTCTGGAGCTGGGTTTTCCAACAATCAGGGTCCTTTCAAGCTCGCTTGTATAGCCACCCACTTCCACTCCGGCCTCTGTAACAAGAACGTCTCCTCTCCGAATCTTGTTCCTGGCATAGACTGCATGAGGAATCGCAGAGTTGGCACCAACCTGTCCACGGAAGCCAACGACTACTGGAGACAGGGCTATCTTCAATTGGACGTAGGATTGCCCAAGCTTCTTCAGCATTCTGGCGAGTGCATCGTAGCTGGATTTCACAGCGACCAAGGAATCATGAAGACCAGCGCGAGCATTTTCGAGCAACATATCGTGCGCTACCTCAGACCATTTCGCGCTCTCTCGGAGGAGCCGTATTTCCTGTCTAGACTTAATGAGCCGCAATTTGTCCACAATGTCTCGTCCATCAATGAACTTCGCCCGACCCATTAGATCCCGCAATGCAGGTCCTCGATAACCAAAGCCTCCAGCCGCTCCCTCCACGGAATCTGTCGCAATCTTGGAGGAGGCAAATCCTTTCTGCGCCATGAACTTCGCAAAGAGTCGCATAGGGTGTATTTTCCCGGGATAGTCAGGATAGGTCAGGACCTCGTCGGCTAGCGAGCATTCCTCCCGAACGTGGTCATACTCTAGCTGTGGAGCCATGAAGAAGGGCCGCTCCTCGTAGGGAATGACCGCCGCAAGAGGGCGTTCCGTCGAAATGTGCGCGAAGCCTGTTGTGTATAGGATTCTCGTTGAGTTGGTCAGATAGAGAGCTTCTATCCTATTTTTTCGAAGCGTGTTCTGTATCTTGGCGATTCGGTTTTTGTGTTCCCCGGTGCTGATCTTCAACTCATCGGCAGCCATATGCTACGGTTGGGGGATCCAACCTGTTAATAACACGTAATTAGTACTCGGAAAAAAGAAGCGGCAGGCTGAGGAAAAAAAGCAGCCTAGTCGATCCTTATCTGTTTAGGTTTGCTCCCAGGGCTCTTGCGTGTGAGGACCAGTTCCAGAACTCCGTTCTTGTAGCTCGCCTTTGACGTATCAGGGTCCACTTCAACGGGGAGTTCCAGGGACTTAGAGTAGCGTCTCTTGTCTGTGTCTACTTTCAGTAGGAGGTTCCGTCCATCGCATTCGAGCGCGATGTCGGACTTCTCTACGCCTGGAAGTTCCGCCACAACCTTGACTGTGTCTGACTGAACCATTGCGTCAACTAGAGGTTCGCGCTCCTCTTTGACGTCGAGGCTTGGCTTCGCGGTTCCAAAGGGTCCCCCTTTGAGTGATGGCTTCACGTTGCCGAATTCTCTGACTATTGGTTTGCCGTCCGGTCCCATGCTGAACGAGTAGCCGTAGACGAAGGGTCCCATTTCTCTGACTGTTCCTCCGTCGGGCAGTTTTCTCTCCCTGACTAGGTCCTTCGGTAGTTCGAGGCCGCGGAGCATCTCTTCGAAGTTCTTGTCGAAATCGTCGAACCAGCCTGTCAATGGAGATCGGAAGCGTCGCTTGAACCATTCTGGGAAGAATTCATTGTCTTCCAACCGATTTCACCTCCTTGTGCCTATAATCGTCGAGGGTCTTGCGCGTGTTCTCCAAAAATGCAATGAACTCCGGTAGGACTGCTTTGCCAAGCTGGCTCAGCTCGAAGGTTCCTTCAACCGGTTCATTGACGATCCCTGCTTCTGATAAAGCCGTGAGGTTGTGATAGACGAGTTTGGGGTTGATTCTCGCCCGAAACTCTCTCTTGAGAGCTGATTTCTGAAGCAGTGGCGCCAGCATTCTCATGCGAGTCTCGTTCACTAGGAGCTCAATGGTGCGTAGTGTTTGTTGTAGGGTGCGCTCTAGCGTGTCCTCGAACCATCCAAGCGTCTCGATCTGTAGTTTCCCGTTACTTAGCGCTCCAGGGACCTCTTTCTCAATTAGATCTGGAGCGATCTCTTCAGGAGAGAGAATCAAGGATCGAGCGTTCTGTGAATGGCTGACGAGCCGGACGCTATTCCAGACCGACTCTTCTGGAAGACTCGCAGAGCAGAATACAACGATGATCTCGTCTTTCTTGACTCCGCAAACATCCGCATCAATGGTGGAACGGTCCTCGTCTTCCTCCAGCGAGGGGTCTAGATATGTGTCGAATCCTTTGCTTAGCAGCGTCCTCGATGCTATGTATTTCTGGAAGACCTCGAGCTCCTTGTCGCCAGCTGAATCTCCGAACCTGTTGCTGAACGTCCCGTAATCTAGAGCTGATCGTGGCTCAACCCTTCGTGTTGCATCTTCGTTTGAAAGTC
>Ga0209154_1000516_pt1 | contig 25634 bp, 20 predicted proteins | sample GraSoiAngelo_121_FD_185878 | JGI IMG/M metagenome (GOLD analysis project Ga0209154, IMG submission 185878) | Grasslands soil microbial communities from the Angelo Coastal Reserve, California, USA - 14_0919_12_20cm (SPAdes) (version 2) | ecosystem: Environmental > Terrestrial > Soil > Grasslands ... | reverse complement strand
GTTGAACAGCGTCGACTTGCCGACGTTGGGGCGGCCGATGATTGCGACGGTGGGGGTTGCGGCTTTCATCCCTGCCCCACCCCGAACGCGGAACGCGGAAGTGGGAACGCGGAACGAGAGGCAGGTGCGTCTGTTCCGCGTTCCGCGTTCCGCGTTCCGAGTTCACCCAATGCGTCCGCAAAGTCGTACGACAGGCGCACCGGCATAGGTAACCGCGCGGCGAGGTCCTCGGCGCGGACGTCGTCGATGAACGTCAAGTCATCGTTGGTGGATTCGGCCGGAAGCAGGACGAAGTCGAGGTCCGTCCGTCCCGCGAGCGCCCGCTCGATCGCCGCCGCCGGCAACAGCCCCGCCGTCGTCACCGAGCGGCCGAACAGCGTGTTCTCGACCACGATCAGCTCGAAGCGGCCTCCGGTGGCGGTCGCGGCATCGGCGAGCACTTGCGGCATGAGCGGCCCCATCGCAGTCCCCGTCACCACGCCGATCCGCCTGCCCGACAGGTCGGGGAGCTGAGCGAGCGCCGCCGCAATGCGCGTCTGGAGATAACGCACCGCGCCCACGCCGTTCTCGCGCTGCTCGAACTCACCGTACCATGCCGCTTCCGGGAGCGGCTCTCCTGCCTGGAGGTAGAGATCGTCCGCTCCATAGCACCACGGCCCGCCCCGCTCCATGAGCGCCCGCGTGGCCATGCGATCGACGGTCGCGAGCGCCGCCCGGCACTCGGCGCGCGTCGGCTCCCCCACCAGCTCGCGCTTCGAGAACTCCGTGAGCGCCACCGGCACGACGGACACCGATAACACGGCCGTACCGAGTCCGTACAGATCGTCGAGCGTGCGCTCCAGCACCCCGCCGTCGTTCACCCCTGGAACGAGCACCACCTGGGCGTGAAACGCGATGCCGCGCTCCGCGAACCAGCGCAGCTGGGGAATGATGTCAGGAGCCTCGGGATTGCGGAGCAGCCAGCGGCGCACGGTTGGGTCCGTGGCGTGCACCGACACGTACAACGGCGAGAGCCGGTACTCGACGATGCGCGCCGTGTCCCACGGCTTCAAATTCGTGAGGGTGGCGAAATTGCCGTAGCGGAACGACAGGCGGTAGTCGTCGTCCCGGACGTAGAGCGCCGACCTCAGACCCGCGGGATTGCCGTCGACGAAGCAGAAATCGCAGTGGTTGCCGCAGCGCCGGATCCGCGGCGGCTCGAGCGTCACGCCCAGCGGGAGCCCCTCGGGACGCTCGATATCGAACTCGATCTCCTCCCCCGTGACCGTCCGCGCGGCGAGCACGAAACGGTCGTCCGCCGCGAGGAACTCCCAGTCGAGGAAGTCCTCCAGCGCCCGGCCGTTGACGGCCAGCAGCTCCGTTCCCGGGGCGAGCCCCAGCTCGGCGCCAAGGGAGTCGGGCGCCACCGACTGGACGCGAATCATGCCACCCGCAACCCGACCTTCAAGGACTTTGTGAGCACAGACGTCGCAACCCCAACGCAGGCCAGAACTTCCGACAGTCAGGAAATATGACTCATGAGGCCCGGTAGCGCCAGCCGGCAATTCGCTTGCCGCTCACTGGAGCTCGAAGGCGTGGTTGCGGAGGGTGTGGCCTTGAGGTTCAGCGCGGCCGCTGCGAGCGACGCGCCGGTCGTGTCGAGACGACGCTCAGCGGCGCCATGATCTGCTCATGACGCCCTGGGCAATGGGGTTGCCTACCGACACAATCGCGCTGCAGAGCGGGCGACGGGATTCGAACCCGTGACGTCCAGCTTGGGAAGCTGGCATTCTACCCCTGAATTACGCCCGCAAACCCTCCCGGTACTACACCCGTGACCACCGCACGCCCGCGTCTGCGGGGCGTCAACGCCACATCCCCTTCGAGAGCAACTGCTTGCGATACAAGCGCAATTTACATGCCCGAGCGCCAAACGGAAAGCCGCCGCGACTAGCCGCGCTTGTACCGCCAGGCCACCACGCCCGCCTGCTCCACTTTCACCTTGAACTCCTGGCTCGCGCTCGGCTCCAAGGCCGGCACGTCCTGCGTTTGCGTCGCCACCACGTTCCCTTTCGCATCCAGGAAGTCGACGGTGATCTTGAGCGGCGCCGACGCCTTGGGCCGGAAATTCGTCATCTGCCCGTCGAGTGTCGCCCCTTTCTCCGTCGGCGTGAAGCTCGACACGGTGATCTCCACCGGCAGCGAATCGGCGATCGTCAGGTAGTACAGCACCGAGTCCTTCTTGGCTTTCAGCTGCCATCCGCCCGCGAGCTTGGCGAGCGTCGAGCGGTTCATGGGGTCCAGGGCGTACAGCCGCTGGGCGAGCGGCAGCACGCTGGCCGAGTCGCCGATCAGGTACGAGACGCCGGCGAGGTTATACAGCGCGTCGCGCGAGTAGGGATTCTTCACGAGCCCAGCCTGGTACGTCTTGGCGACCATGGCGTACTGGGGATCGGCGAGCGCATGGTACTTGCGCATGGTGTCGGCCGCCGCCGGCGCGCACCGCGCCGCGACTTGACGGGCCGTGAGCGCGGGGGTCTTTTTCTTCGCGGCCTTGCCGCAATCGGCGTCCATCACCGCCGTGTCCGGCGAATTGGGAATGGCGCCCAGCATCGATCCAGCGGCTGTGAACAGGTCGTCGGCGCCGGCCGAATCGGCATGCTCGAGAACCCGGCCGTACAGCGCCATGGCCGAATCGCGCTTGCCTGTCAGCCCGTACAGCCCGGCGAGACTCGCCATCCCCTGCACATCGTTCGGATAATTACCCGGCGAGAGATACTCCCGGTACACCGCGATCGCCTCGTCGTAGCGCTTGGCGGAGTGGTACACCCGCGCCACGTTGAACAGCGCGTCCTTCCGATCCCGGGCGTACTTGGGATCGGAGGCGACTCCCACGGCCAGCCGGAAATACTTGGCCGCCGAGTCCATATGGGTCGCGTAGACGAGGGAGTCCGTGTGGTATTTCGCCGCATCGGTCCTCTTGCCTGCCGAATCGGGCTCTTCTCGGCTGACGAACAAGTTCGCGATATAGACGAACCCCATCGGCTCGGCCTGGTAGATCTGGTTCGCGCGCCGGAAGCTCGCGATGGCCGAATCGGTCTGGCCCGCCTGCCACGCCTGCACCCCGGCGTTGAACAGCGGCACCCATTCCTGGCGTCGATACAGCCCGATGTCGTCCTTGCATGGCGGCGCGAGCGCCAGAGCCTTGGACAGCGCCGAGTCCGCGCCCGCCACGTCTTGCACCATCAGGTAGTAGCGCCCCAGGTAGTACCACGCGGCCGGATTCTTCTCCTGCTTGCCGCTGGTCACCGCCTGGGTGAGCGAGCGCTCGGCGTCCTTGAGATCCTTGGCCTTCTGGTCCGCGAACTTGGTGGAGAACGCGCTCCTGAGCGACTGCATCCCGCTGTTCACCAGCTGGTGCCCCGGCTTGATGTCGCACGCCGCGGGGAGCCAGATCTGCCCCTGCGCCGCGAGGGGCGCCGCACCGGCGGTACACACCCACCCGAGAAGGCCGATGAACCGCTGCATGCTCATGATCACTCCTTCGATTTGGCAACCAGTGCCTCGGCGTCGCGTTGCGCGACCCGGGCGACCTCCAGCGGGGGCCGGCCCAACGCCCGGGCCGCCGCGAGAACATCCTCGTACTCCGGTTTGACCCGCACGCCGTCCGCGTCGGGCTGCTCCAGCACCTTCACCCGCACGGCGACCTGCGGAGCCAGCTCCACGGTCACCTGGCGCCGCGCCAGCGTGGCTCGCTCCGCCACCCAACGCCGCACTCCCGCCGTCGTGCTGTGGCGGAACAGCGCAGCCGTCACCGCTTCACCCAGCTCCTCGGGGGCCACGACCTCCACTCGAAACCCGGAACGGCCCTTCTTCATCTGCACCGGCCAGGTCTGCACATCCAGTGCCCCGGCGGCGACCAGCGCCTGCCGCAACGGCTCCACGTACTCAGGGCTCATGTCGTCCAGATCGGTGGCGACGAGCGTCACTCGACCGGCTTCGGCCGCCTGTTCCGCGACGAGCACGCGCAACGCGTTGGGGTAATGCCCGGGGTTCCGCTGCCCCGCCCCCCACCCGCTCTTCACGAGGCGCCACCGCTCAGGCGGCGCCCCCGTCGCAAGCACGCGCACCAGCGCGGCTCCCGTGGGCGTCGTCGCTTCCCCTTCCACCGGACCGCCCGCCGCCAGGTCGAGGCCTTCCAGCAGGATGGCCGTCGCGGGGGCGGGGACCGGCAGCGCGCCATGCGCCGCTTCGATCCAGCCGCGGCCCACGGCTACCGGCCACGTGTAAATCGCGTCCACGCCCAACTGCTCGAACCCCTCTATCGCGCCCACGATGTCGAGCACCGCGTCCACCGCCCCGACCTCGTGCAGATGCACCTTTTCCGGAGCTACGCCGTGCACGCGCCCCTCGGCCTCGCCCACCAGCTGGAACGCCCGCACCGCGCGCTCCCGCACCCACTCGGAAACGGGCGCCCCCTCTACCAGGCGCACCAACTCCCCCACATGGCGGCCGTGAGGCTGCTCCGGGATCGCGAACTCGACCTGCATGCAGCGTAGGCCGCAGCGCACCACATCGCGCACGCTGACGCCCACTCCGGCGAGTCCCAGGCGGCCGGGTAACCCCTCGAGCCACGCTGACGGCACGCCGAGGGACAGGAGCGCTCCCAGGGTCATGTCGCCCGAGATGCCGGCGGCGGGGTCCAATATGGCGATGCGCATAGCTTCGCGAAGCGGCGGAATATTAACGGGTTAGGTCCTGTAGAGCCACCCGGCCCCGGTGTTGAACACCACCACGCGGTCGCCACTGTGGATCAGCCCGCGCGCCTTGAGCTCCAGCGCGCCGGCCAACGCCGCCCCTCCTTCGGGGCAGGCGTCGATCCCTTCTGCTTGGAGCTCGCGCGCCGCCGCCTGGAGCTGGTTATCGGTCACCGCCACGGCGGCCCCACCACTCTCCCGCAGCGCCCGCAGGATCAGGCGATCCCCGAGCGGGCGAGGCACGCGCAACCCGGCGGCGACGGTCGACGGATCGGGCCACGCCGCGCAGGCGTCGTCCCCGGCCTCGAACGCCCGTACCACCGGGGCGCACCCCGCGGCCTGCACGCTGAACATGCGCGGCGGCGTCCCGCGGAGCCACCCCGCCCTGATGAGCTCGCCAAATGCTTTCCACATGCCGATGAGGCCCGTGCCGCCACCAGTGGGATACACGATCGCGTCGGGAAGCGTCCAACCGAGCTGTTCCGCCAGCTCGAGGCCCAACGTCTTCTTTCCTTCGATCCGATAGGGTTCGCGCAGCGTGGACACGTCCACCGCCCCCGTCTCCGCTGCGAACGCGCGAGCGGCCGCGCCGCAGTCGCCGATGTGTCCCTTCACTAGGATCAGGTCGCCGCCGAAGCTCCTGATCTGGGAGAGTATCGTGGCCGGGGTGCTGGCCGGCGCATACACCCGCCCCGGCACGCCGGCGCGCGCGGCATAGGCGGCGAGCGCGACACCGGCGTTCCCCGCGGTGGGGACCACGAGCAACCTGGCACCTGCACGCACGGCACGCGTGACCGCGGCAGCGAGGCCGCGCGCCTTGAAGGAGCCCGTCGGGTTGGCGCCTTCGTCCTTCACCCATAACCGAGAGAAGCCGTGCCGCGCGGCGAGCCGCGGCGCCGCTAAGAGGGGCGTGCCGCCCTCCCCCAACGTCACCGGCTGTTCGCCGTCCGCGAGCGGCAGCCATTCGCGGTAGCGCCACATGGTCCAGTCGCGCTCCGCGAGCAGCGACTTCACGTCGGACGGCGGGGCGGAGGCATAGCGCACGAGATAGGGGTGGCCGCAGTCGCATACGCCCGCCAATCCGCCCGCATCCCGGGTCTTGCCGCAGGAGGAGCACTCGAGCGACCAGGGGAGCGTCGCGACCTTCACCGCCTCACGCATGGACCTTGAGTCGATCGATGATTCGCTCCGCCAGCTTGGTCGAGAATCCGGGAAGGGCCGCGATCTCCGCGGGTGTCGCGGTCTTCACTCCCGCGAGCGAGCCGAACCGCTCGAGCAATGCGCGCCGACGACCCGGCCCGATTCCGGGGATCGCCAAGAGCTCCGAGGTGATGGTGCGCCGCGAGCGGCGCTGGCGGCTGTAGCTCACGGCGAAACGATGCGCCTCGTCGCGGGCACGCTGCAGCAGCTTGAGTGAGGGGCTGCGCCGCGACAGGCGCAGCGGCTCCGCCAGCCCCGGTTGATAGATCTCCTCTTCGCGCTTGGCGAGACTCACGATCGGCAGCTGCTCCAGGCCGACGCCCCGAGCCGCATCGAGCGCCGCGCCCAGCTGCCCTTTCCCGCCGTCGATCACCATGAGATCGGGGAGCGGCTTCCCCTCGTCGCGGCGGCGGGTGAGATAGCGCGTCACCACCTCGTGCACGGCCGCGAAATCGTCCTGGGGGGCGCCCCGGATCCGGAAGCGCCGGTACTCCGCCTTCTTGGGGCGACCGGCCTCGAACCAGACCAGCGAGCCCACCGTGTCGCGTCCCTGGTTGGTCGAGATGTCGATACACACGAACGCGCGCGGCACGGCGGCGAGCCCGAGGTCGCGGCCCAGCGCGAACACGGGATCGGCCGCTCGCTCGTCGATGTCGAAGCTCTCGATCTTCAAGCCGTCCAGCAGGTAGCGCGCGTTCTGGTCCGCCAGCTCGGCGAGCTTGGCGTCGCTGCCGCGCTGCGGCACGTGCCAATCCACGGCGGGCGCCAGCTCGGTGAGGGAGGCGAGGTCGTCCGGGGGGAACGGCAGCAGCACCCGCCGAGCCCGGACCTCCAGCGGCAGATAGCAGCGCACCAGGAAGGCGGCGAGGATCGCTCCTTCGGTCTCGTGCTCCGCGTTCTCGAGGAACCAGTGGTCGCGCGCGATCAGCTTGCCGTCGCGCACCCGCAGTACCACGCCGCACACGTCGTCGCCGTCGCGCGCGAGCCCTACCGCGTCTGCGTCGCCCCGTCCGATCAGCTCGACCGCCTGGGGCTGCTCCAGCTGGTCGAGCCACTTCAACGCGTCGCGCAGCTGGGCGGCCCGCTCGAAATCGAGCTGTTGCGACGCCTGCTGCATGCGCTCGCGCAGCCGGATGCGCACGTCCACGGTCTTGCCTTCGAGGAACACTACGACGTCGTCGATCATGCGCCGGTAATCGGCCTCGGTCTGATAACCGACGCACGGGGCGCGGCACCGCTCGATGTGGTAGTCGAGACACGGGCGGGCGGGCGCCTCGCCCGGCAGATCCCAATGACACGACCGGACGGTGAAAATGCGCCGGATGATCCGGAGCGTCTGGCGCAGCGTGGCCACGTCGGTGTAGGGACCGAAGAAGCGCGCGCCCGCCATGGCCACGCGGCGCACCACCAGCACTCGCGGGAACGGCTCTCCCAGCGTCACGGCGATGCGCGGGTAGCTCTTGTCGTCGGTGAGACGGATGTTGAAGCGGGGCTTGTGCTCCTTGATGAGATTGTTCTCGAGCAGCAGCGCCTGTGCCTCGTTCGGGACGATGATCGTCTCGAGGTCGGCGATCTGCGCCACCAGCGCCGCCCGCTCCGGCGTGGCGCCGCCGTCGGGACCGAAGTAGCTCGGCACCCGGGCGCGTAGGCTCTTCGCCTTTCCCACGTAGAGGGTCTCACCGACCGCGCTCTTCCAGAGATACACCCCGGGCTTGTCGGGGAGGGCGTCTAGCTTGCGTGCGAGGCGGTCAGGGATGCCCATGTGCGGATGGCGTCGGGATGCTTCAAGAGCAGCGTCAGCGCGGCGTACACCATCCCAAAGATAGCGAGCACGAGCAGCCCGCGGGGCACCGGCCCGAGACCGGTCGTGAGATGCGCCGCGCCGAGCGCGGCGGCGGCGGCGAGCATGCCAGCCCCTAGCGTGATGCCGAACGCCCGCCAGTCGGGGCCGCGCAACAGCGTGCCGATGCGGCTGCTCAGGTGGCGGAGATGGAGCGACGTGTTCAGAAAGGCGCCCAACGACGAGCCGAGCGCGATCCCCGGGGCTCCGAGCCAGCGCATCAACAGCCACGCCAGCCCGGTGGACACGACCAGTGAGGAGGCGGCGATGGTCACCGGCGTCCGGGTGTTGCGGATCGCGTAGAAGCCGGAGGCGAAGAGCTTGACGGTCGCCTGCCCCACCAGCCCGACGCCATAGGCCGCCAGCACGTTTCCGACGAGCGCGGTGGCGTCCGCAGTGAAGCGACCGGTCTGATAGAGCGCACCAATGATCTCCCGGTTGAGGGCCAGGCACGCAAGCGAGGAGGGCACGACGAAAAACACGATCCGACGAAACCCGATGGCGATCCGGGCGCGCAGCTGCTCGTTGGGCTGGCTCCCGGTCGCATCGCGGGACAGCTCCGGCAGCGACACGGCCGTGACCGAGACGCCGAACAAGCTGATCGGGAGCTGTTGGACGATCTGCGCGTATCCCAGTGCGGACACGCCGCCGGGGCCCGTGAACGAGCCGAGCAGGGTGTCGATCAACCCCGAGACCTGTACCACGCCTGCCCCCAGCAATAGCGGCAGCCAGGCGACGATCACGTCGCGGACACCTTCGGGCCGTGTCGAGAAGCGCAGCGGGATGCCACCCAGCAACCGCCAGCACGTGGGCATCTGGACGGCGATCTGCAGCACGCTGCCGGCCACGGTTCCCCATGCCAGAGCGAGCGATGTGCGGTGGAGCTGCGCCTCGAGCGGGAGCCCGCGATTGGCGAACCACGTCCCTGCGCCGAGCATCGCAACGATCCCGGCCACGTTCCAAAGGGCGGGAGCCGCGTACGGCAGAAAGAAGCGCCGGTGGGTGTTGAGGATGCCGAGACACCAGGCCGAGATCACCATGAGCCCGGTCATCGGAAACAAAACCCTCACGAGGCTGATCGTGAGCTGGCGACGCGGCTCGTCGAAGCCTTTGGCAAGCACCGTGGTGATCGCCGGCGCGAACGCGATCCCGAGCACAGCGAGGATCCCCGCACCGAGGAACAGCAGGCCGAGGGTCGCTCCGGCGACCGCCCGGGCGGCGCTCTTGTCGGAGCGCTCGTTGAGGGCCGCGTACACCGGGATGAAGGACCCCAGCAGCGTGCCCTCGCCCAAGAGGCTGCGGATGGTGTTGGGGATGCGCAGCGCGGCGCGAAACGCGTCCGCCGGGATGCTGTCGTTGCCGAAGTAGTACGCGAACACGCGCTCGCGCACGTAGCCGAGCACGCGGGTCACCAGAATCCCGGCGGCTACGCGGGCCGCCTGGCGCCCTCCGCCCGCGGCCGACCTGGGTGATGTCAGGAGCCGGGCTTCTTCTTGCCGGGGTCTTCCAGCAGACGCTGCACGAACTGCAGCTCCTCGCGCATCCCGGCGAGGGAACGGTTCAGCTCTTCCAGGTCGGTCTCGAGCACCTCCACCCGGCGCTCGAGCTGGCGCACGCCGGGGCCCGTCCCCGCCGCCGCGCCGTCGCCACCCTCGAGCCGCCGGGCGATCGAGCGCCCCAAGGGTGATTCAAGCAGAATCGCGGCGACGGGAATCATGAGGGCGACGAGCAGCACGACCACCAGGAGCCACATGAGAGCATTCTACGAGGCACCCGCCCAGCGCGCCACCTCCTGCTCGAGCGCATCCACGAGCGCGGGCCCGTAGCGGATCGAAAACGAGCAGAGCGTGAGCACGCGCTCCTGCGGCTGTCCTTGCGGGTACACGGCGGCCCGGGCGCGCGCGATCTGACGGATCAGGGTCTCGCCCTCGAGACGCTTCAGACTCGCCACCAGCTTCTTTTCGATCGTCTGGGCACCGGAGAGGGCCGCGTTGCGGGCCGACTCCACGGTGCGCTCGAGCGTAGGATCGATGCGCACCGCCGCCTCGCGCAGTGCCGCGTAGTGCTCCTCGATGCCGTGCTGCAGCGCGGCGAGCGTCGCAACCGTTTCCGCCGGGAGCTCGTCGCGCACGAGTCTCGCTTCCAGCTCGCCCGGCTTCCCGTCGAACGCCGCCAGGTCCAGACCGTGGCGCTCCATCAGCTTCTCCACCCGACTCTCCACCAGCACGCCGGACCAGCGTGGCACCGGTGCCTGGCGGATCACGCCCAGCGCATCGTACAGCGGGGCGGCGTCGGGGAGGTAGTTGAGCTCCGCGGGACCGCCCGCGTAGGCGAGCGTGGGGAGCAGCGCCGCTTCCACCGCGGGCCGCAGCAGCACATTGGGGGAGAGCCGCTCCGGCGCGTCGCGCGCCAGGCGCTCGAGCTCGGCGCGGCTGAAGCGCTCGCCGCTGCGGCGCGTGACGAAGCCATCGCCGTCGCGCTGCAACCGGTCCCGGCCCTGGCTCGCGTCGACCAAGACCGGCGTATACCCATCGGGGAGCGTGACGTCGAGACCCTTCAGGACCCAGGGGGCGGCCGCCCGCTTGGCGCGAGGGTCGTGCACCCGCAGCACGACCAGCCCGCGGGGGCCGAGCAGGGCGTCGAGCGCCTGCGCGAAGGCGTCGGCGAGCGTGGTTTCAGGACGATACCACCGCCCCAGCCATTCGAGCACGCCAGCCTTGAATTCGGTGTCGGACGTGCCCTGCTCGAGCTGCCGCAGCGCGTCGGCGATCTCCGGGCCGCACGGCTCGCGCGCCAGCGGCAGCATCGGAGCCTCGGCCGGGCGCTCGCGGAGCTTGACTTGAGTAGGCTCGCCGTTCTTGTCGAGGAACCAGGCGTGGTTCGCCTCGGCAAAGTCGTGGTCGTCCCCCGCGACCCAGAACACGGGGACCACCGGCGTGCGCCGCTCGCGCGCGACCCGCCGGGCGAGCGCGATCGCCGAGAGGGCCTTGTAGATGGTGTACAGCGGACCGGTGAAGAGCCCCGGCTGCTGGCCGGTCGTGACGACGAGTACCGCACCCGCGGCGAGCTGATCGCGCCCCGGCCCCGGGAGGGCCGCCGCGATCACGTCCCCGTCCACACGCCGCGGTGCGAGCGTCGTCGCCGGCAGCGCCAGTGGAGCGATCGGAGTCGCCACTATCCGCGGAATCACGTTTCCCCTTTCCCCTTTCCCGTTTCCCGGATCTCTCCGAACACATCCGCTAGAAACGTGAACAGCTCGGTCCCCGGTTCCCGCCACGCGTCGGGCGGCAGTCCTGCTTTGCGGCACGCGGCCGCGAGCAGCGCGTCCGGCCCCCAATGGAGGTCGCGGGCGACCTGGGGCAGCAACAGGCCCACGTCGCGGCCGCGACGCACCATCACGCCGTGGCGCCCGACGGCGATGCGCGCCGGATCGACCGGGGCCACCACCGGCACCGCCTCCGAGAGCACCGAGATCTCGAGCGCCAGGTCCGGCAACTCGTCCGGCTCGACCGGCGGGAACCGCGGGTCGTCCTGCGCGGCGGCGACGGTCATCTCGCGCACCACCGCGGCGAGCTCGCGGTCGGCCGCGATGTGCCCGATGCAGCCCCGCAGCACCCCGCGCGCCGTGATGGTCACGAAGGCGCCGCGTCGCAGCTGCGCCCCGGGGACCGCGGGCGTGGGCGGCAGCGGCCGCCGCGCCAGATGCGCCGTGAGTGTCGCCCGCGCCAGCGCCAGGAGCGCCGCCCGGTCCTCCGGGGTCAGCTCACGATCCCCGATGGTACGGCTCCCCGCGGCGGATGGTGTACGCGCGGTACAGCTGCTCGTACACGAGCAGCCGGGCGAGCTCGTGGGGAAACGTCAGCCGGGACAGGCTCCAGACACGCTCCGCGCGCTCGAGCAGGGGCTCCGGCACCCCCTCGGCCCCGCCGATCGCGAACGCGACGTCCCGGCCGTCCATCTCCCACCGGGTCGTCCATGCCGCCAGCTGCTCGGACGTCCACTCCTCGCCCCGCTCCGACAAGAGGACGAGGCGCGACCCCTCGGGCACCGCCTCGAGCAGACGCGCCTCGTCTTTCGCTTCTCGCTCCTCCACCCGCGTGTAGCGCTTCAGCCGCGCCAGGTAGTCATCGCACACCGCCCGCAGCGCAGTAGCCCGCAGGCGACCCACCGCGACCACGCGGTACTGCATCAGGCATACATCCCACGCAGCCGGTGCATCGCCGCCACGCGGTCGACCGCCAGCATGTAACAAGCGATGCGGGTCGAGACCTTGTGCTTCTCGACGATGGCCATCACTTCGTGGAACGAGCGGGTCATGATCGACTCGAGCCGCCGGTTCACCGTGTCCTCGTCCCAGAAGTAGCCGCCACGATCCTGCACCCATTCGAAGTAGCTGACGGTCACCCCGCCCGCGTTCGCGAGGATATCGGGGATCACGAAGATGTTCTTCTTCTCGAGGATCTCGTCCGCGGCCGCCGTGGTGGGACCGTTTGCCCCCTCGCAAATCACCTTCGCCTTGATTTGGGGCGCGTTCTTGCGCGTGATGACGTTCTCGGTCGCGGCCGGCACCAGCACGTCGCAGTCCGCCGTGAGGAGCTGATCCTTGGCGATCGCGTCGGCCTGGGGGAAGCCGGCCAGCTGGCGGTGCTCCCGTACCCACGTGAGCAGCTCGGGAACATCGAGCCCCTTGGTGCTGTAGAGCGCCCCTGACTTGTCGGAGACCCCGACGATCAGGGCCCCCTCTTTCGCCATCAGGTCCGCCGCGACCGATCCCACGTTGCCGAATCCCTGCACGGCGACTCGCGCGCCCTTGAGCGCCATCCCCAGCTTGCCGAGCGCCTCACGCGTCACGATCATGCACCCGCGCCCGGTCGCCTCGCGCCGCCCGAGCGAGCCTCCCATCTCGATCGGCTTGCCCGTCACCACCGCCGTCACCGTGTGGCGGTGATGCATGGAGTAGGTGTCCATGATCCAGGCCATCACCCGCTCGTTGGTGTTCACGTCCGGGGCCGGCACGTCCGAGTCGGGACCGAGGGTCTCGATGATGCTCGCCGTGTAGCGGCGCGTGACGCGCTCGAGTTCGGCCAGCGACATCGCGCTCGGATCACACACCACCCCGCCCTTGGACCCGCCGAACGGGATGTTCACGAGCGCGCACTTCCAGGTCATCCAGGCGGCGAGCGCCTTGACCTCCTCGAGCGTCACGTTCAGGTCGAACCGGATGCCGCCCTTCGCGGGCCCTCGTGACGTGTTGTACAGCACGCGGTACCCGGTGTAGACGTCGAGCACGCCCGAGTCCCGCAGCACGGGCACGGACACGATGATCTGCTTTTCGGGGTTACGGAGGACCTTGTACAGGCCGGGGTCGAGGTTGAGGATCTGTGCGGCGTGGTCGAACCGCTCCATCATGGCCTCGAAGGGATTCTCCTCGGCCAGGAACGTCTCCTTGTCCGGCCGAATGATCACCGGTGGGGATTGCGGCTTGATCGCAGGTTCGCTCATGTCACTCGCGCATCTGTGGGGTCTGGGAGCGTCCCAGCGGCGCCAGGGCGGCGTCCAGCGCCAGCTCGAGCACCCGGCCGTCACGCTCCCAGCGGACGCCGAGCACCGCGACCAGCGGTTCCGGGATCCCTTCCGGCCAGCGGCCGCGAAGCTTCACGGCATCTTTTTCAGTGACTACAACATAACCGCCCGCCGCGGCGGCCCGCAGGAGCCGCCCGAGATCGCTCGGGCCGTACGCGTGATGATCTTGATACGACAGCAGTTGCACGCGTGCTCCCGCGGCGGAGAGCTGCGCCGCGAAGCTCGTCGGGTCCGCGATCCCGGCCGCGGCCACCACCTCCTGCCCCGCGAGGATCCGGAGCTCTGCGTGCGTTCCAGATTGTATCCCCTCGAGGCGCTCGAGCGTGAGCCACGCGATCGCGATCGGCGTCCCGGGCCGACGGCGGGCGAGCCACCCGGCGACCTCCACCGCGGCGGGCGCCGGAGCGTGTTTCCGGGTCACGACGATCAGGTCGGCGCGGTGCAACGCCTCCCACCGCTCGCGCCACGGACCAGCCGGCAACGGCCAGGGCGATCCCGCCCAGCTCTCGGCGCTGACGACGGCGACGTTCACGTCGCGCGCGACCCCCAGCAGCTGGTACGCGTCGTCCAGCACGAGCACGCGGGCTCCGGCCGCCCGCGCCGCCGCCGCGCCCGCGACGCGATCCGGGTTCGCCACCACGACCGCCTCCGGTACGAGTCGGCGGTGCACCAGCGGCTCGTCGCCGCCGTACCCGCGGAGCAGAATCCCCGGCTTCCATCCGCGGCGCGCGCAGTAGGCAGCGATCCAGGCGGCGAGTGGCGTCTTGCCCGTGCCCCCGACCGACAGGTTCCCGACGGCGATCGTCGGCAGGGACAGTCGCACGACGCCGCCGCCGGCGTAGCGGGCGGTGCGGACCCGCATAGCGGCCCAATACAGGCCGGCCAGCGGCACGAGCGGCAGCCGCGCCACGCGCGCCGCCGGCGACGTCCCCCACAGCCACTGCACCACGCGAGCCGCCGTCACTCGTCCCTCGTCCCTTGTCCCTCGTCCCCATACGTCACCCGCTCCAGGTCCTTCTCTGCGCGGGTGAGCGCCTGGCGCAGCGCGGCCTTGCCCTGCTCGACGGCGAACGGCGGGCTGTACACGATGTCTACGGCCGCGAACGGCCGCGGCAGACAGAACCGGTCCCAGGACCGGATCCACCAGGCCGAGGAGGTGCGCGCACCGGCCGCGATCACGAGCGCGTTGGCGTGCTGCGCGGCGGCCAGCGCGCCCGGCTTCATCCGCTCCGCCGGGCCGCGCGGCCCGTCCGGGGTCAACGCTACCTCTCCTCCCAGCCGCAGGTGGCGCACCAGCCCCAGCAGCCCCGCGTCGCCGCCGCGCTGCGACGACCCACGCACCACGCGGTACCCCCAGCGCTCGGACAGCTGGGCGAGGTACCCCCCGTCCCGGTGACGACTGATGAGCAGGGCCATGCCTTCGTTGCGGCGATGATAGAGCAGCGGCAGGATGCGACTGTGCCACAGCACGTAGATCACGGGGCGGCCGCTGGCCCGCGCCGTCGTCACGTGCTCCCACCCTCTGACCCGGTAGCGCCACGTCGCCGCCAGCAGGCGCACGAGCCCCGCCAGGAGCGTCGTCACCCCGCGAGCTCCACGGCCAGCGCGGCAACGCGCTCGGCGGCGCCCGGCGGCCCGAGCCGCTCCCGTACCAGGGCGAGCCCCTCGCGCTGGCGGCGGGCCGCGTCGCTCGCGGGGTCGAGCAGCGGCAGCACCGCGTCCGCCAGCGCGGCGGGCGTCGCGGCGCTTTGCAGGAACTCCGGTGCCACCTCGCGCTCCGCGATCAGGTTCACCAGGCCGACGTGGGGCACCTGCAGCATGCGGATCGCGATCGCGAAGGACACGGGATTGAGCCGGTAGGCGATCGCCATCGGGACGTCGGCGAGCGCGGCTTCGAGCGTGGTCGTGCCCGACTTACACAGCCCGGCCTCGGCGGCGGCGAACACCGTGCGCGGATCGCCCCGATGCAGGCGGATAGCGCCGGCGCCGGGGTAGTGCGCCCGGCCCGTCGCGGCGACGACGACTTGCACCTCGGGTCGCACGGCGACGATCCGAGCCGCGGCGCCGCGGAACGCGGGCCACAGACGCTTCACCTCCTGGGAACGGCTCCCCGGGAACAGCCCCAGCACCGGTCGCGCCGGGTCGAGGCCGAGCGCGCGCCGGGCCTCCACGCGCGGCGGAGGGGGCGGCCGGTCCCGCAGCGGATGACCCACGAACGTCGCCGCGACTCCGTGGTCGCGAAAGAACCGCTCCTCGAACGGCAGGATGACGGCCAGGCGCCGCACCGCCACGAGCCGGCGCACGCGTCCCGGCGCCCAGGCCCACATCTGGGGAGCGATGTAATACAGTACCGGGATTCCCGCTTCGCGGGCGGCCGCCGCCGCGCGCAGATGGTAGCCCGGATAGTCGACCAGGATCACGAGGTCGTAGCGCTTCGCGCGGAAGGCGTCGCGCACCCGGCCCAGGAGCCGGAGGTGGGCGGGAAGCTTCCACAGCGCCTCCACGAACCCGACCACGGAAAAGCGCTCCATGCGATCGAGCACGACGGCGCCCGCGGCCTCGAGGTCCGGGCCGCCGAACGCCTCCACCGTGACGGCGGGGAGGCGGCGCTTGAGCGCGCTCACGACGGCCGCGGCATGCGCGTCCCCCGACGGCTCGCCGGCGGAGATGTACACCCGCGGCGCGCGGCTCACGGCCGCGTGGCGGCGTGGGGGAGGGCGGGCGCGAGTGGGGGAGCGGGCGGCGCGAGGGGGGACGCCTGCACAGCCGCGGCGACGCGGAACGCCAGCGCCAGGGCCCGCGCTCCGGCGGCGCCCGACACCACGACCTCCTCCTCGCCCCGTACGGCGCGCACGAAACTCTCGAGCTCGAGCCAGAGCGGCTCCGCCTCGGGAGCCTCGAGCCGCACGTGCTCCACGATCTGCTCGAGCTTTGTGGCGCCCAGACCTTGCCAGCCGGGCTTCAGGCGGAAGAAGTCGCCGCTGCCCTGCGCCAGGTCGAGCGAGCAATAGCCGGTCGGCTGGAAGACGCGCAGTTTGCGCGTGCGCTCGCGTGACACCCGGCTCGCCGTGACATTGGCGATGGCGCCGTTGGCGAACTCGAGGCGCGCGTTCGCGATGTCCACATGGGGAGTGAGGATCGCGACTCCCGTGGCGCGAACGTCCGCGACCGGAGCGCGCACCAGCTCCAGCACCAGATCGAGGTCGTGGATCATCAGGTCGAGAATCACGGCCACGTCGGTGCCGCGCGGCTGAAAGGGAGCGAGGCGGTCGATCTGTAAAAATCGGGGCTCGTCGAGGTAGGGCGCGGCGGCGCGCACGGCCCGGTTGAACCGCTCCACGTGGCCCACCTGGAGCACCACAGCGTGCTCGGCCGCGCACTGCACCAGGTCTTCTGCGCCCGCGAGCGTGTCCGCCAGGGGCTTTTCCATGAGCAGGCCGATCCCCCGCTCCAGCACGGCGCGCCCCACCTCGGCGTGCGCGGGCGTGGGAACGGCCACGGTCACCGCATCCACGCGATCGAGCAGCGCGGCCAGGGTGGGGTGCGCCTCCGTGCCGAGCTGCTGCGCCACCTCGGCGCCGCGCGCCGGGTTCTTGTCGTAGATCCCGGAAAATCCCACGCCCGGCATGCGCGAGAGCAGCCGGGCGTGGTGGAACCCGAGCGCGCCGGTGCCGACCACCCCCACCCGGATCGGCGGTGCGCTCACACCAGCACTCCCCGCTGCGACCCTTCGATGAACTTGAGGAAGTTCTCCACCTCGGGGATCTGCGGCAGCTCGGCGCGCGCCTTGGCGATGCCCTGGCTCACGGTCATGTCGGAATTGAACAGCAGGCGGTAGGCCCGCTTCAGGGCGAGCTTGACCTCGGGCGAGAAGCCCGCGCGCTGCAGCCCCACCGAATTGAGGCCGTAAAGGTGCACCGGATTGCCCACCGCCTTGGTGTAGGGCGGCACGTCCTGATTGACGCGCGAGCCGCCGCCCACGAACGAGAACGTGCCGATGCGCACGAACTGATGAATCGGCACCAGTCCCGACACGACCGCCCGGTCCTCGATGGTGACGTGCCCGGCCATCTGGACCGCGTTGGCGATGATGACATCGTTTCCGATGTAGCAGTCGTGGGCGAGGTGCACGTACGACATGAGGAAACAGCGCTGCCCCACGGCCGTCTTCCCGGTCGCCGAGGTTCCCCGGTTGATGGTGCAGTACTCCCGGATCACCGTCCCGTCGCCCACTTCGACCCAGGTGTCCTCGCCGCGGTACTTCAGGTCCTGCGGGTCGTTGCCGAGCACGCTGCCGTACCCGATCCTCACGCCGGTGCCGATCTTGACGTTGCGCTCGAGCACCGCGTGCGCGGCGACGTGACAGCGCTCGCCGATCGTCACCCGCGGTCCGATGATCGCGTATGGCCCGACCGTGACGTCGCTCCCGATGTGCGCGGTGGGATCGACCAGGGCGGTCCGGTGGATCACCGATCGACCACCGTCGCCATCATGTCGGCCTCTGCCACCACCTGCCCGTCCACGTACCCGACGCCTTTCATCTTGCACGTCTTGCCGCGGAACTGCAGCATCTCGAGCTCGAATCGGATCTGGTCGCCCGGCACCACCGGGCGGCGGAACTTGACGTTGTCGAGCGACATGAAGTAGACCACCTTGTCCTCGACGTTCTGCCCCTCGAAGTAGCCCATCAGCAGCATGCCGCCCACCTGAGCCATTGCCTCGATGATGAGCACGCCGGGCATGATCGGGTGACCCGGGAAGTGGCCCTGGAAGAACGGCTCGTTGATCGTGACGTTCTTGATCCCGACGATGCGCTGCTGGCCTTCGACCTCGATGATGCGGTCCACCAGGAGGAAGGGATAGCGGTGCGGCAGCACGTCCATGATGCGCCCGATATCCATTTTGGGCGCGGCGCCCGTGCGCCGCGCCGCGCGAGCCAGGGCGCGGGCCAGAGCGATGTTGCCGCTGTGGCTGGGTCGCTCGGCCACGACGTGGGCGCGGATGCGCGCGCCCGTGAGCGCCAGATCGCCGATGATGTCCGCCGCCTTGTGGCGCAGGAATTCGTCCGGCCAGCGCAGCTGGGCCCCGTTGGCGAGTCCGCGCTCGTCGAGCAGGATGGCGTTGGCCTGGGATGCGCCCTTGATCAGCCCTCGTGCCTTGAGCGACTCGACCTCGCTCACGAACCCGAACGTGCGGGCCGGCGCGAGCTCCGCGGCGAACGCCTGTGTGGTGACGGTGTAGCTCCCCGACTGGCGCCCGATGAGGGGATGCGGCCACTCGATCGTCACCGTGAGCCGCAGCTCCCTGGCGGGAGCGACTACGTACGTCGAGTCGCCCTCGGTGACCGTGAACGGCGCCGGCACCGTCAGGATGACCGGCTCGCCGCTCGTCTCGGTGGGGCCGGCGTGCGCCAGCGCCTCGAAGTAGGGCTGGACACTGCCGTCGAGAATCGGCGGCTCGGGACCCGTGAGCTCGACCGTGACGTCGTCGATCTCGTGGGCCGCGACCGCGGCGAGGAGGTGCTCGACCGTATGGATGGTCGTCTCGCCCTTGCCGATCGCCGTGCGCCGCTCGACGGCCTCGACCTCCGACAGCCGGGCAGGCACCTCCGGCTTCCCCGACAGATCGACGCGCCGGAACACGATCCCCTGCCCCGCGGGCGCGGGCAGGAACGTGGCTTCGGTGCGCGCTCCGGTGTGCAGCCCGGTGCCCGAAACCGCCGCCTTGTTCGTGATGCTGCGCCTAGTGCTGGGAGCCATCGGTCCGCCGTACGAGCGCCTCGAGATCGTCCACAATCCGCGCCAGCCGGTACAGGGCACCCTGTGCCCGCAGGAACTCCCGGTGGTTGCGCGCCGGGTACCCCGACACCGTGGCGCCCGCGTCGATGTCCCCGATCACCCCTCCCTGCACCGTGACGCGCGCCCCGCGCCCGATCGTCACATGGTCGGCGAGACCGGCCTGGCCCGCCAGGAAGACGTCGTCTTCGACGTGGGTGCTACCCGCGATCCCCGCCTGACCGGCGATCAGACAGCGGGCCCCGATGCGACAGTTGTGGCCGATCTGCACGAGGTTGTCGATCTTCGTCCCCGCGCCCACGACGGTGTCATCCACGCTGCCGCGATCGATGGTCGTGTTGGCGCCGATCTCGACGTCGTCGCCGATGATGCAGCGCCCCACCTGCGGGACCTTGCGCGGCAACTCCCCGCGCTTGCCCGGCACGTAGCCGAAACCGTCCGCCCCGAGCCGCACCCCGGCGTGCAGGATGACCCGGTTTCCCACCATGGTCCCGCCGTAGCACACCACGTGGGGCAACAGTTGCACGTCGTCCCCCAGCTGGACGTCGTCCCCCAGCACGCACGCCGCGCCGATCCGTACGTTCCGCCCCAGCCGCACGCGGCGACCCAGCACCGCATAGGGGCCGATCGCCACGGGCTCCTGCCACACCACCCCGGCGCCGATCACCGCGGTCCGGTGGATGCCCGGCTCCCAGGCTGGCTCAGGATAGAGCACCGGAATGACCGCCAGCAGCGCGACGTGCGGATCGCGCACCAGCACGCGGCAAGCGGGGCCTTCCGGGGCCTCCTGAACGAGATCCGGTTTGCAGAGCACGACGGCCGCGCTAGACCGTTGAAAATACTGGAGATAGCGTCTGGCGGCAAGAAACGAAAGGTCGTTGGGACCGGCCCGGTCGAGCGGCGCCACTCCCGACACGGTCATGTCCGGCGGGCCCACCAGCTCGCCATTCGTGAGCGCCGCGATGTCGCGGGCGCTCAGGCGCCGGACGGACCCGGCTCCGCTTTCCCCGCCGCCTTCCGACTGTGGCCGGTCGCGCACGGGCTGGGCGCCCTATTTGGACTGCTTCAGCCGCTCGATCACCTTGGCGGTGACGTCGAGGCTCGGGTCGACCGCCAGGAACACGCTGCTGTTCTGCCCGTCCATATCGAAGATCAACGAGTAGTTGGCTTCGGCGCGGATGCCCCCGACGATCCCGATGACCCGGGCCTGGATCGGCTGGAGCAGCTCCTGCTCCCGCTGCTGGTAGCGGGTCTGCATGTCGTTCTGGCGCTGCTGCAGGCGCTGCTGCATGGCCTGCAGGTCGCGCTGCTTCGCTTGTTTGCCCGCCGAGGAGAGCGCCAGCGATTGCTGCTCAAAGGCTTTCATCGTGGAGTCCCACTGCGCTTGCATCCGCTGCAGCGAGTCACGGATGCTCTGGCCCTCTTTGCTCAGCGTCGATTCGGCGGCGGCGTACCCCGGCGTCTGCTCGAGGATCGTCTGCGAGTGGACGAAGGCGATCTTGAGCGTGCCCTGCGCCTGTGCGCCGAGCGCGACCGGTGCCGCCGCGACGAGCCCGACGCACGTCCACACTGTCACCACACACCTCATAGCTGTCTCCCCGAGAGAAAGACCGGTGTCCGTTGCCCCCCGCCCGCGCGGGGAGTCCGATCAGAAGAAGTTGCCCAGCTTGAAGTGCAGCTTGAACGCCGGCGCCGGGCGGCCGAAGGGATCGGTGCGGTCGAAGCCGTACGCCCAGTCGATCCCGATGGGCCCGAGGGGCGAAATGATGCTCAGGCCGATGCCGGCACCACGGAACAGCCGCGTCGGATCGAACTCGCCGGCGTTCGCCCACACGTTCCCCGCGTCCACGAACATGTTGATGTAGAACATCTGCGACAGCCGCGCGCCGATCTCGCCCGTCATGGCGAAATACGCCCTGCCGAACGAATTGGCCGTCGCCTGGCCGTTGACGGCGGTCGGATCGTATCCCTGGGGCGTGATGGAGAACTCATCATAGCCACGCAGCGGGATGCCGTACTGCACACCGCCCATGGTGAACAGCTGGTCGAAGAAGGGGGAGTTCCCGAACACCAGTCCCGAACGCGTCGACAGGCCCATCACGAATCGGATCGGCGCCGTGCTGGCCGCACCGCCCAGCTGCCCCAGGGGAGCGTACCACCGCCCTTCGAGATCGAGGCGCTGGAAATTCCCCGAGCCACCCAGCGGGCCGCCGGACTGCGACAGCCCGATCGAGTGCATCGTGCCCGCGGTGGGGAACGGCAGATCGATACGGGTGTCGCGCAGCAGCGAGACCCCGAGCGTGGATCGGATGCAGTTGTTGCAGCGCAGCGCGGCGAGCCCAGTACTCGCACCGGTGAACGACTGGTCGTCGATCCCGTACGACACGAACAGCCGCGTGTAGCGGTCATGGAACAGCGGGAACCCGAACTGCAGGCTGGCGCCACGGCGGCGCAGCGTGCCGAGGTCCGCGATGGTGTAGCGGAGACGGGTGTTGTGCACGTCGAACGTCCCAGAAATCCGCGACTCGCGGATAGCGGGGTCGGTGTACGTGACGGAAAAGTCGCTGATGTTCTGGCCGAATTGCCACTGGAAATGGCCCTTCTTGCCCTGCCCGAACAGGTTGGGCTCGTCCAGTCCGAGGAACCCGCCGACGCCGGTGCCCTGTCCCACCGACGCGCCGAAGTTGATGTTGCCGGTGTGCTTCTCGGTCACCCGGAAGATCACGTCCACGTCGCCCTGGTCGTTGGCGGGCCGGGTGTCCGGGAACGGCAGAGGTTGCTGGAAAAAGCCGAGGTTCGAGATGTTCTGGTACGAGCGGATGAGCGCGTCCTGGCGGAACACGTCTCCGGGCAACAGCACGATCGCGTCGCGGATCACCCGCTCGTGGGTGATGTCGTTCCCCGAGATCTCGATCTTGTTGACGATCGCGGGCTGGCCTTCGTTGATCGCCCAGCGCAGATCCACCACCGGCTTCCCGTCCGGGGCCGTGCGGCGGATCACCTGGGGGTCGACGTGCATGTAGATGTAGCCGTTGTTGTAGTACAGGGTCTGGACCTGCTGCGTGGCCGCGCTCCATTTCTGCTGATCGAAGTACAGGGGCCCCTGGGAGGCCCCACCGAAGCCCAGGAATCCGCCGCGGCCTTCTTCCTTGAATGGAAACAGCTGCTGCAGCTCGTCGGTCGAGAAGCGCCGGTTGCCCACGATTTCGAACGTGCCGACGCGGTACGGCTCGCCCTCGCTCACGCGCACGACGAGCGTCGCCTTGCCGGTCGAGTCGTCCACGAGCAAGGTGTCGCCGAGCACCTGGAAGTCCACGAACCCCCGGTCGCCATAGAGCTTGGGCAGATTCTCCTGGAGGTCGGACCGCAGCTTTTCGTCGTCGTATTCGCCGGAGCGGAACCACCAGAAGCCCTCGGGTCGGGTCTTCATGGACGCCACCAACCGGTCGGTGGGGAGGTGGGTATTGCCCTCGAGCGCGACCCGCGCGACCGCGACGCGCCGTCCCTCGTCTACGTCGAACACAACGCGGACGCGCGACGAGTCCGCCTCGTACACTTTGATCACGCTCACGTGGGCCAGGTAGTACCCTTCGGCCCGGTACAGCGAGTCGATGCGGCCGCGCCCGCGCGCCAGGGCCGCGGGGTCGAGCGGCCGTCCTTCGGCGAGCTGTGCCTTGTCGCGGACGCTCCCTTCCGAGACCCGGTTCACGCCGCGCACGGCCCACTTCACGAGGATGGGACGCTCGCGCACCCGCACGATCAAGAGCTGGCGGCCGGCCGCCGTGTCCTGCTCGGCGCGGACGTCGTCGAACTCGCCGCTGGCATAGAGCGCCTGAATGGCGCGCTGCACGTCGCGGTATCCGAGCGGCCGTCCGGGGGCGAGCCCGCTCTGGTCGAGCACCTGTTTGCGGTCGACGCGGCGCAGGCCGAGCACCACGATGGAATCGGGGGCGACGGCGGGAGGCGCCTGGGCGGGGGCCTCGCCCTGCGCGCGCACCGCGCGCGCGGGGAGGAGCGCCAGACCACCCAGCAAGATGACGAGCGAAGCTGTGCGGATCACGCCTTCGAGCCGGAGAGCGCGCGGAACGCCAGCCGTTCCTTGTCCGGGGCCACGTCGACCTCGATTTCGTCGCCCCGTGCGAACTCGCCGACCAGGATTTTCTCCGACAGCGGATCTTCCACGTACTTCTGAATGGCGCGCTTCAGGGGACGCGCGCCGAAATGCTCATCGTACCCGTGGTCCACCAGGAAATCCGAGGCCGCCGGCGTCAGCCGGAGCGTGAGCTCCTCCTCGCCCAACCGCCGCTGCACTTCCTTGAGCAGGATCGCGACGATCAGCGCGATGTGCTCCCGCGTGAGCGGGTGGAACACAATGATGTCGTCCAGCCGGTTCAGGAACTCGGGATTGAAGGTCTTGTTGATCTCCTCCTTCACCTTCTCCGCCATCTTCTCGAAGCTGGCACGACTGTCGGGCTGCGCGAAGCCGAGCGCCTTGCCCTTCACCATGTCGCGGGCGCCGACGTTCGACGTCATGATCACAACGGTGTTCTTGAAGTCGATCACCCGCCCGTAGTTGTCGGTGAGGTGCCCTTCGTCCAACACCTGCAGCAGGATGTTGAAGACGTCGGGGTGCGCCTTCTCGATCTCGTCGAGCAGCACCACCGAATAGGGCTTGCGCCGCACCGCCTTGGTGAGGGTGCCGGAGTCCTCGTAGCCGACGTAGCCGGGGGGCGCGCCAATCAAGCGGCTCACCGAGAACTTCTCCATGTACTCCGACATGTCGACCCGGATCAGCGCGCTCGCGTCCGCGAACAGGAACCGCGCCAGCCCGCGGGCGAGCTCGGTCTTGCCGACGCCGGTCGGACCGGAGAAGATGAACGACCCGATCGGCCGCTTGGGATCCTTGAGCCCGGCCCGACTGCGCCGGATGGCGCGCGAGATCACCGCGATCGCTTCGTCCTGGCCCACCACCGTCTGGTGCATCTCCTCTTCCATGCGGAGTAGGCGGGCCGTCTCGGCCTCCTGGAGGCGCGTCACCGGAATCCCCGTCCAGCGGGACACGATGAACGCGACGCCTTCCTCGGTGATCGTCGGCCGGTGGGTCTGCCGCTCCTTCTCCCAGGCTTCCTGCTTGCGCCGGATGTCGGCCTGGAGCTCGCGCTCCTGGTCGCGCAGCGCGGCCGCCCGCTCGAAGTTCTGGTCGCGGACCGCGTTCTCCTTGTCGCCGTTGATGTGCTCGAGCTTGTCCTTGAGCGCCGCGACCTCGGGAGGCGGCACCTGGGTAGCGAGGCGCGCCCGCGCACCGGCTTCGTCGATGACGTCGATCGCCTTGTCCGGCAGGAACCGATCGGTGATGTAGCGCTCCGACAGCTTCGCGGCGGCGTCGAGGGTGTCGTCGGGGATGATCACCCGGTGGTGCTCCTCGTACCGCTTGCGCAGCCCTTTCAGGATCTCGATCGTCTCGTCCACCGTGGGCGGATCGACGATCACCGTCTGGAAGCGGCGCTCGAGCGCACCGTCCTTCTCGATGTATTTGCGGTACTCGTTCAGCGTGGAGGCGCCGACGCACTGCAGCTCGCCCCGCGCGAGCGCCGGCTTCAGCATGTTGGAGGCGTCCACCGCGCCCTCGGCCGCGCCCGCGCCCACCAGCGTATGCAGCTCGTCGATGAAGAGAATGATGTTCTTGTTCTGGGCGATCTCGTTAATGATCGCTTTCAGCCGCTCCTCGAACTGGCCGCGGTACTTCGTGCCCGCGATCACCGCTGCCATGTCGAGCGACAGGACGCGATGATCCTTCAACGCGTCGGGGCACTGGCCGCTCGCGATCAGCTGCGCCAGCCCCTCGACGATCGCCGTCTTGCCCACGCCCGGCTCGCCGATCAGGACGGGGTTGTTCTTCTTGCGCCGCGACAGAATCTCCATCACGCGCTCGATTTCCTTCTGGCGCCCGATGGTCGGGTCGAGCTGGCCCTCGGCTGCGAGCTGCGTCAGATCGCGACAGAAGTGGTCCAGCGCGGGAGTCTTGGATTTCTTCTCGCTCTTCGGGCTCGGGGCTTGCGCGCCGGTGCCGGACGGGGTGGGCCCCGAGGGCATCTCGCTGCCGAGCAGCCGCAGCGTCTCCGCCCGCGCCTGCTCCAGGTTCACGCCGGCGTCAGTGAGCACCTGCGCCGCGATGCCCTTCTCTTCGCGCAGCAATCCCAGCAGCAGGTGCTCCGTACCGACGTAGGAGTGATTCAGCTCGCGTGCCTCGCTCATGGCGAGCTCGAGCACTTTCTTGGCGCGCGACGTGTACGGCAAGTCGGGTCCGGCGGCCGCGGCCGCTTTTCCCTTCTTGACCGTCTCCTCGATCTTCTGTTGGATTTCTTCGAGGTCGACGTTCAGGTTGGTGAGGACTGCCGCCGCGACCCCCTCCCCTTCGCGGATCAATCCCAACAGGATGTGCTCGGTCCCCACGTACTCATGGTGCAGCCGGGCGGCTTC
>Ga0209154_1000515_pt1 | contig 25658 bp, 20 predicted proteins | sample GraSoiAngelo_121_FD_185878 | JGI IMG/M metagenome (GOLD analysis project Ga0209154, IMG submission 185878) | Grasslands soil microbial communities from the Angelo Coastal Reserve, California, USA - 14_0919_12_20cm (SPAdes) (version 2) | ecosystem: Environmental > Terrestrial > Soil > Grasslands ... | reverse complement strand
CGAATTGGTGGTCGCGATCGCGGCACTCAGCGTGTAGTGGTCGATCGCGTGATTGCCCTCGAAGGAACGCCCACGGACTACCCGCTGCGGCTCCTGCTGCGCGGCGAGGCGAGCCGCCGCGAATACGGCGACGACGAGGACCGGAAGAGACGCACGCAATTGACGCGGTCGGGCTGCTTCCCTATGTTGGCTCGCCCCCGCCACACTGTCAACCTTTTCGACACTCGACCCCATGCGCGCGCGCTGCATCCTCCTCCACACCGCCCTCGTTGCGGCCGTCGCATGCAGTCGCGCGGCGGCCGGGCGCGCCGGGTTGGTCTACTACGAGTCGTACGACCCGCGCTCGCTCGATCCCGCGCTCTCGACCGACGTGCCCACCGGCGAGATGGTGACGCTCGCCTTCGACAGGTTGACCCAGTTCGACCCCGACGGCCGGCTCGAGCCGGCGCTGGCCGATCGCTGGAGCGCGTCGCGCGACGGTCGGCGCTACCTGTTTCACCTGCGAGCGGGTGTCAAGTTCCACAACGGGACGCCGCTCACCACGGCGGCGGTGCGCGTGAGCTTCTTGCGGGTGCTGGCGCCGGGGACCAAGGGCGGTCGCCCCTGGCCGCTCTATCCGATCGCCGGGGCGGAGGCGTACGCAGCGGGGCGCGCCGGGGACGTCACGGGCATGACGCTCGTGGGCGACTCGGGGCTCGCCTTCACGCTCACCGAGCCGCTCGCCATTTTTCCCAAGTTTCTCGCCATGCCGGTCGCGAGTGTGGTGCCCCCGCCCCCGGCAGACCCGGGGGAGCGACCGATCGGCACGGGCCCGTGGCGGTTCGTGGCGTGGCAGCACGACGATGCGCTCACGTTCGCGCGCAACCCCGATTACTGGGGCGGCGCCCCGCTCACCGACACGCTGATCGTGCGTATCATCCCCGAGCCGCTCACCCGAGCCGCCGAGTTCGAGGCGGGCCGATTGAGCGTGATCGAAGTGCCGTTCGGCGAGACGGCGCGGTGGCGCGCGCAGCACCCTCACTGGTTGGTGGAGAAGCCGGCGCTGCGCGTGGTATACGTCGCGCTCAACAACCGGCGCGGGCCGCTCTCCGACGTGCGCGTGCGTCGGGCCATCAACCAGGCGGTGAACGTCCCGGAGATCCTGGCCACGTTGTACGGCGGGCGCGGCATCCGGGCACGCGGGGCGATCCCGCCGGCGCTGGCCGGGAGCGACACGACGCGGCCCGCGTACGACTACGATCCGGCCGCCGCGCGGCGGCTGCTCGCCCAGGCCGGCTACGCCACGGGTATCGACGTGCAGCTGTGGCGAACGGCGGCCAATGTCGAGTTGTCGCGCGCGGCGCAGGCGATCCAGTCTCAGCTCGCCGCCGTGGGAGTGCGGGTGGAGCTGGTCGAGCGCGACGCCTCGAGCCAGCGCGAGGCCGCCCGCAAGGGTCAGGCCGACATGGTGATCCTCGACTGGTGGGCCGACTACCCCGACGCCGACAACTTCCTCTATCCCCTCTTCTATTCCGGCAGTTTCGGGCCGGGCGGCAACTGTGCGTTCTACGCGGACGCGGTGACGGACTCGCTGATCCTCGCCGCCCGTCGCACGGCGGACGAGGCCGCCCGCACGGCGCTGTACCGGCGGATCGACGACCGTGTGTACGCCGCGGCGCCGTGGCTCTACCTCTGGTTCCCCAAGGACCTGTGGGCCCACCGGCCCGAGCTGAGCGGGTGGGACCTGCCGGTCATCTTCAACGGACAGCGCTGGACTCATGCGCGTCTCGGGGGCCGGTGATGCGGCTGGTGGGGCGCCGCCTGCTCATGACGCTGCCGACGCTGTTCGGGGTGCTGGTGGTCGCCTTTCTGCTGCTGAACGTCGCCCCGGGCGATCCCGTCGCCGCGATGGTGGGCGAGCGCGCCGACTCGGCCACGATCGCGCGGCTGCGGGCCGAGCTGCACCTCGACGATCCGCTCCCGGCTCAGTTCGGGCACTATCTCTGGGGCGTGCTGCGCGGCGACTTCGGGCGCTCCTACATCACGCAGCGACCGATCACCCGGGACCTGGAGGAGCGCTTCCCCAAAACGGCCCAGCTCGCCTTGGCCGCGATGCTCCTCGCCGCGCTGTGCGGCATCACGTTGGGAGCCGTGTCGGCGGTGCAGCCGGGGGGCGCGGTCGACCGGCTCGCCATGCTGGTGTCGTATGTGGGAGTGTCGTTCCCCGTGTACTGGGTGGGGCTCCTCCTGATCCTCGTGTTCGCGCTGGGACTCCACTGGCTGCCCCCGTCCGGCTCGGGCGGCCTCGCGTATCTCGTCTTGCCGGCGCTCACGCTCGGGATGCGCTCGATCGCATTCCTGTCGCGCATCACGCGCGCGGCCATGCTCGACGTGCTGTCGAGCGATTTCGTGCGCACGGCGCGGGCGAAGGGTCTGAGCGAGGCCGCCGTGGTGCTGCGCCACGGGCTCCGCAACGCGCTGATCCCGGTGATCACCGTGTTGGGTCTCGACACGGGGAGCTATTTGACCGGCAGCATTCTCACCGAGACGATCTTCGGCTGGCCGGGTCTGGGGCGCTACGTGCTGACCGCGATCGAGAAGCGCGACCTGCCGGCGATCCAGGGAAGTATTCTGTTCATGTCCATCGTGTTCGTGCTGGTCAACCTGGTGACGGATCTCCTCTATGCGAAAGCTGATCCTCGCATCGCTTACGATTAGCTCGGCCCTCGCGGCGCAGTCGTCCACTACGCGACCGCGTACCGTGGCGCTGCGCGGCTCTCTGGAGCACCGGCTGGCGCAGCTGATCGACGCCCCGCCGTTCGACCGCGCCACCTGGGGGCTCTACGTCGTGGACGATCGCGGCCGCGTCCTGTACCGGCGCAACGCCGATCACTTCTCCGTGCCGGCGAGCAACACGAAGCTCGTGGTCACCGCGGCCGCGGCGGTGCTGCTGCCGGTGGATTACCGCGTGACCACCAGCCTGTACGTGAACGGGCGGGTGGAGAGCGGCGTGCTGTACGGTGACCTGATCTTCTACGGGCGGGGCGATCCCACCTGGTCCGAGCGGTGCTTCTCCGTCGACACGCTCGCGCCGGGCGCGTGTGATTCGGCGTTCACCGCCATCGACGCCATCGCCGACTCCGTGCGCGGCCGCGGCATCCGGCGCATCACGGGGAAACTGGTGGGCGACGGATCGTATTTCGAGCCGACCCTGATTCACTACAGCTGGAATGCGTGGGACCTGACGTGGTGGTACGCGGCGCCGGTGTCCGGCCTCGGGTTCCACGACAACAGCGTGGACTTCCACATCGCGCCCGGGCCGGGCGTGGACGCGCCCCCCGTGATCACCTGGTCACCGGACCTGGGGCTCATCACGTTCGAAAACCGCGCCCGCACCGTAGCCGCGGACTCGACGTCGACCATCGGAGACAACTTCTTCCGCAGCGGCGGGGGGTGGGGCATCCGGGCCGAGGGAACGGTCGCGCTCGGCAGGAAGCCCGGGGTGGAGAGCGTCGCGGTCCCGGACCCGAATCTCTACGCCGCGCGGGCGCTGGCGACGTCGCTCGGACGCAAGGGCGTCGCGGTGGCGGGCGGCGCGATCAGCACCACGGATTCACTCGCCTATCGGGCCGCCCGCTGCTGCGGCTCCCCGCTCGTCGAATACCGCGGGCGACCACTGCCCGACGTCCTCTTCCCGATCCTCAACACCAGCCAGAACTGGTTCGCGGAGATGCTGCTCAAGGTGCTGGGTCGCGAAATCAAGGGAGAGGGCAGCTGGGCCGCGGGGCTCGACGTGGAGCGCCGCTTCCTGATCGATTCGGTGAAGATCGACTCGACCGCGTTCGCGCTGGAGGACGGGTCGGGGCTGGCGGCCGGCAACCTGGTCACCCCGCACGCGTTCGCGCAGCTCCTGGCCTACATGCATCGCCATCCCAAGGGAGCGGCGTTCGTCGCCGCGCTGCCGCACGCGGGACAACCGGGCTCGCTCCTCAAGCGCTTCGTCGGCACGCCCCTGGAAGGCCGCGTGATCGCCAAGACCGGCAGCATCGACCGCGTCAACAGCCTGTCGGGCTACATCGAGCAGCCCAACGGCCGGACCGTCACGTTCAGCGTCCAGGCGAACGGGCATGCGGTGCCGTCTGCCCAGATGTTGGCACAGATCGACTCGGTCGTGGTCGAAATCGGAAAGACGTCGCGGTAAGGCGTCACGGAACTCGGTCGCTCAGGGACGTTTTCCCGTGACGTCTTTCCGTGACGCCTCTCTGCAACGTCTTTCCTTGACGCCTTTCAGTCTTCCGTCTGTCCGAAAAGCGCCATGTTCGAGGAATGCCCCGGCTCGACCTTCGCCGCGGGATTGATGAAGTGCACCGCGTGGTTGACGGCGATCGCCGCCTCGGCGGCGCCGGTCGCGATCAGCTTGAGCTTGCCCGGATAGGTGGTGATGTCCCCGGCGGCGAACACCCCCGGCAGGTTGGTCGCCATGGTCTGCGAGACCTTGATCTCCCCCTTCTCGATGTCGAGCCCCCACTGCGCGATGGCGCCGAGCGAGGAGATGAAGCCGAGCTGCGGAATCACGCTGTCGACCGCCAGGCGTTCCTCGACCTTGGTCTTGCTGTTATAGATGGTCACGGCATCGATCACGTCCTCGCCGTGGATCATCTTCAGCTCCCAGAACGTACGGAGCTCCATTTTGCCCGCCGCGCACAGCTCCTGCACCTGACGTACCGTGGCGGCGTGCGCGCGGAAGCCGTCGCGGCGGTGGATCATCACGATGGACCGCGCGATCCCCTGGAGGTTCACGGCCCAGTCGAACGCCGAATCACCGCCCCCGACCAGCAGGACGCGCTTGCCGCTGAACACCTTCGGATCCAGGACGCGATCGTGCAGCCCTTTCCCGTACCAGCGGTCCACGTCCTTGAGCGGCAGCTTGCGGGGCGTGAACGCGCCGATCCCTCCCGCGATCAGCACCGTACGCGACGGGTACTCGTCCTTCTCCGTCACCACGGTGAAGGCCGGCTTCCCGTTCTCCGAGCCGCGCTTCAGGCCCATCACGTTCTCGCCGAGATGGACCGGCTGCTTGAACTGGAGCGCCTGCTCGGCCATGCCCTTCACGAGGTCTTTGGCGAGGACCTTCGGGAAGCCGGCCACGTCGAAGATGTATTTCTCGGGATAGAGCGCGGTGAGCTGCCCGCCCACCTGGTCGAGGTTGTCGATGAGGCGGCAGGATGCGCCGCGCATCCCCGCGTAAAACGCGCCGAACAACCCCGTCGGGCCGGCGCCGATTATCGTGATATCTTTGACGTCCTGCATGGGCTTTCAATCGTAACGGAAGCCCGGGAGAGAAGGGAGAGGGGCGCGGTTGAAGATCTACACCAGGACCGGCGACGGCGGGGAAACGAGCCTGTTTGGTGGAGGGCGGACGCCCAAAGACAGTCTCCGGGTCGCGGCGTACGGTGAGGTGGATGAGTTGAACGCGGCGCTCGGGCTGGCACGCACACTCGACCCCGCGGAGTTCGCCGATTCGCTGCTCCAGACCATCCAGCGCGACCTGTTCACCGTCGGGGCCGAGCTCGCGACGCCGGATCCGGACAAGCTGCACAAAGCGCTCTCGCGCAGCGGTGCGGCCATCGGCGAATCGGACATCGCGGCGCTCGAGAATGTCATTGACGGTCACGAATCGCGGCTCGAGCCGCTCAAGAACTTCATTCTGCCGGGCGGAACGCCCAAGGCCGCGGCCCTGCACCTGGGGCGGACGGTGTGTCGTCGGGCCGAGCGCGCCGTCGTCGCCCTGGCGCGCCACGAGCAGATCAATCCCGCGATCCTGCGGTATCTGAACCGCCTGTCGGATCTCCTGTTCGTCCTGGCGCGCGCCGCCAACGCACACACCGGGCGCCCCGACGTCAAGTGGTGACGATCCGCGTCGCGATCGCAGAGCCGCGCGACACCTCGTACGACATCCTGATCGGCCGCGGCCTGCTCGCGGATCTGCCCGCCTTGGTGAACGCCGCGTGCCCCGCGGCCCGCTACGCCGTGATTACCGACTCGCACGTCGCGACGCTGTACGGCGAGAAGCTCGTGGCACCATGCCACGACGCCACGTGGCACGCGGAGTTGTTCGAGTTTCCCGCAGGAGAAGCGAACAAGACGCGGGAAACGTGGGCATCCCTCTCGGACCGGCTGCTGCAGCGTCAGTTCGGTCGCGACTGCGGGGTCATCGCGCTGGGCGGCGGCGTCGTGGGCGACGTGGCGGGGTTCGTCGCGGCCACGTACCTGCGGGGCGTTCCCTACGTGCAGGTACCCACGACGCTGCTCGCGATGATCGACTCGTCGATCGGCGGCAAGACGGGTGTCGACGTCCCCGCCGGCAAGAACCTGGTGGGTGCCTTTCACCAACCCCGTCTCGTCGTGGCCGACCTGGGCCTGCTCGGCACCCTGCCGGCGCCGCAGCTCGCCGCGGGGGTCGCCGAAGCGGTCAAGCACGCCGCGATCGCCGACGCCGACTACTTCGCATTCCTGGAGCGCGAGCACGACGCCGTGACGACCAGGCAGCCCGACGCCCTCGAGCATCTCGTGCGGCGCTCCGTGGAGATCAAGGCGGGCGTGGTCGCCGCGGACGAGCGTGAGACCGGTCGTCGCGCGATCCTCAACTTCGGTCACACCGTGGCGCACGCGGTCGAGGCTACCGTCAAGTTCGCCGTGCTGCACGGAGAGGCCGTGGCGATCGGCATGGCGTACGAAGCGCGGCTCGCCGAGGTGCTCGGGATCGCCCGAGCGGGAACCGCCGATCGGATTCGCACGCTGCTGGAGCGCTACGGTCTCCCGCTCGAGCTCCCCGAGAGCGCGACCGCGGACGCCCTACTCGCCACGATGCAGCTCGACAAGAAGGCACGCGCCGGAACGGTGCGGTTCGCGCTACCGGAGGCGGTGGGGCGCATGCACGCCGACGGCAGCAGCTGGACGGTGACGGCACCGGAGCGGGTGGTGCGCGAGGTGCTGGCAGGGCGGTAGTCGCGGGTTTTTGACTAATTACAAGTGCGTCAACAACTTCCCACATTACTCTCCACCTCTCCACATGACGCACGGTCCAGCGTCAACGCGGCATCAACATCCATTTTTCCACATGCTATGTGGATAGTGGACAAATGGGACAGTCGTGCGACGCTCTAACAATTTGTGATGTGGAAAAATGGGTAGATTTGCACCATTCGCGGGCGATTCCTATATTGGGCGCCGCTTAAAGAGTTTTCCACTAGCTCAACATAAGTCTTCACCGTCGGAGCCCTAGCATGGAGCGATCCAACGGAGGCAAGGCCAAGGCGTTTTTTCGAGCCAATCCTTCCGGCGCCTTCGACCAGTACCTGCAGGACATCCAGAAGCTCCCCCTCATCAAAGAGCCCGCTGAAGAACGCAGACTCGCGCGACGGGTGCAGCGGGGCGATGAAAAAGCCGCCGAGCGGCTCGTCACCGCCAACCTCCGCTTCGTCATTTCCTACGTCAAGAAATATCAGGGTCACGGTCTCGACCTGTCCGAGCTGGTGGCGATCGGGAACGAAGGGCTCCTCAAGGCGGTCAAGAAATTCGATCCGGATCAAGGCGTGAAGTTCATCTCGTACGCGGTGTGGTGGGTGCGGCAGGCGGTGTTGAAGGCGCTCGCCGAGCAGACCCGCAGCGTGCGCATTCCGCTGAATCAGAACTCGCAGCTGATCCGCATGAGCCGCACCGAGACCTATCTGTCCCAGGAGCTCGGGCGCGAGCCGACCGACGACGAGATCGCGATGGCGCTCCAGGACACGGTCGAGAACGTCCGCACCGCACGTCGCATGACGGCGGCGGAGCTGTCGCTCGACGCTCCGGTGGACCGGAGCGACAAGGACGCGGCCACGCTGGGGGAGCGCTTCGCCGGCCAGGAGGGCGGCGAGATCGAGGAGAAGACCGACGGCAAGCTGATGCGTGAGTTCATCGACCGCATCTTCCAGATATACTTGACCCCCCGCGAGCGCAAGATTCTCTATCTCTATTACGGCCTCGAGGAGGGCAGCGAGGCCATGACCCTCGAGAAGATCGGGGCGCTGATGGGTGTGACGCGGGAACGCATCAGACAGATACGAGAGCGGGCGTTCGAGAAGCTGCGGGAATCCCCCGATGGCAGAGCGCTGAAGGGCTTCTGGAGAGCTGCCTGAGGACCGGCAACTACTAGACGCACAGACGCACAGCGGTAAACAGTGAGAGGGGTCAGGGAATCTCCCTGGCCCCTCTTTGCTGTTCTCCCCTGCGGGTCTGTGCGTCTAGCCTTTGCCTTTTCGGTATACTATTACCTCATGCCACGCGACGTCGCGTCGTTAGTCGACACGCTCGCCGAGATCGTCGGACCGCGTCACGTGCGGACGGCGCTGCCGGAGCGGGTGACCTACGCGAAGGACGGGCTGCCGACGCACCGGCGCGTGCCCGGCGTGGTCGTGCTACCGGGGAGTCGGGACGAGGTGATCGCGGTCGTACGGCTGCTCGGCGCGCTCGGCATGCCGTTCGTGCCACGCGGCGCGGGCACCGGCCTGTCGGGGGGCGCGCTCGCCGACGGCGACGCGGTGCTGATCGTGCTGACCAGGCTGAACCGCATCCTCAAGATCGACGCCCGCAACCGGCTGGCCGTGGTCGAGCCCGGCGTGGTCAACGTCCGTCTCTCCGTCGCCGCCGCACCGCACGGACTGCAGTATACGCCCGATCCCTCGAGTCAGACCGCGTGTACGATCGGCGGCAACGTGGCCGAAAACGCGGGCGGCCCCCACTGCCTCAAGTACGGGGTGACGGCGACGCACGTGCTCGCGCTGGAAGTGGCCTTGGCCGACGGACGGGTCGTGGAGCTGGGCAGCCCCGGCGGCGAGCCGTGGGGTCCCGACCTGGTCGGGCTGTTCGTCGGCTCGGAGGGCAACTTCGGCGTCGCGACGCGCATCGCCGTGCGGCTGTTGCCCGTGGCACGGGCGGTTCGCACCCTGCTCGCCGACTTCACCTCGCTGCGCACCGCCGGGGAGGCCGTGTCCGCCGTGATCGCCAGCGGGATCGTGCCTGCCGCGCTCGAGATGATGGACCAGTCGTGCATCCAGGCAGTGGAGGACTCGGTGTACGCGGCCGGCTACCCCCGCGACGCCGCGGCGGTGCTGCTCGCCGAGCTCGACGGCGCACACGAAGCGGCCGTGGCGGCGGACGCCGAAACGATCGAAGCCGTGCTGCGCGCCCACGGGGCCCGGTCGGTGCTGGTGGCGGCGGACGCGCAGCAGCGCGAAAAGCTGTGGCTCGGCCGCAAGAAAGCTTTCGGCGCGATGGGCCGGCTGTCGCGCGACCTGGTGGTCCAGGACGCGGTCGTTCCCCGCTCCACGCTCCCCGACGTGCTGGAGACGATCGCCCGGATCGCCGCCGAGTACGGGCTCACGGTCAGCAATGTGTTCCACGCGGGCGACGGCAACCTGCACCCCAACATCTCGTTCGACGGCCGCACGCCGGGCCTGCGCGAGCGGGTGGAAGCGGCGAGCGCGGAAATCATGGCCACCTGCATCGCCGCCGGCGGCACCATCACGGGAGAGCACGGTATCGGGCTCGACAAGCTCCGTTACATGCCGCTCCTGTTCGACGGCGATTCGCTCGCCGCCATGCGCGCGGTGCGCCACGTGTGGGATCCGGAGGAGCGCGTGAACCCGGGGAAGGTGGTCCCGGTTCACGCGTGTCGGGAATGGGCAGGGACTCGGAACGCGGAACGCGGAACGCGGAACGAGAGCCCCGACGTTCGTTCCGACTTCCGCGTTCCGACTTCCGCGTTGGAAACATGAGCCTCCTCGATCGCGTCCGCGCCCTGCTGGGCGATGAAGCCGTCGAGGTCGCGGCCACGGCGGACGGCGTGCCGCGCGTCGCGCCCGCCTCCCCCGATGCCGTGGCGCTGCTGCTCGGCACCGCCCGCGAGGAAGGATGGCGAGTGCGCATCGAGGGGGCCGGAACGTGGCTGCCCGCCGACGCGCCCGCCGACCTGGCCCTCACCACGCGCCGACTCGACAAGATCCCCGCTATCGAGCCGCAGGACCTGTCCGCGACCGCCGAGGCGGGGATCGGGTGCGACCTGCTGCGCCAACAGCTCGCCGACCGGGGCACCTGGCTCGCGCTCGACCCGCCTGGACTCGCGGGCCGCACCCTGGGCTCGATCGTCGCGACGGCGACGGCGGGCCCCCTGCGACAGGGATTCGGGCCCGTGCGCGATCACCTGCTCGGCGTCACCTTCGTCACCGGGGACGGCCGCCTGGTGCACAGCGGCGGCCGGGTGGTGAAGAACGTCGCGGGGTACGATCTCACCCGGCTCGAGGCGGGCGCGTTCGGTGCGTTCGGGGTGATCGTGCTGGTGCACCTGCGGCTGCGCGCCCTGCCCCGCGCCGACCAGACGCTCGTGCTCGAGGGGTCGCGCGAGGACCTGACGCAGGTGGCCGAAGACATCGCCGTCGCCGGCATACAACCCGCCGCGCACGAGCTCATGTCGCCCGCGTTGGCGCGGCGCGAGCGCTGGCTGCTCGCGGTGCGGTTCGCGGGCTCGGCGGCCCTCGTCGCGGCGGAGGAAGCCGGGCTGCGCACCGCCACGGGCGGACGGTTCGCGCCGCTCCGGGCCGACGAGGGGCACAGCCTGTGGATGCGCGCCGCGGAGAGCTTCGCCACCCGGCCCGTGGCGTTCCGCGTCGGCGGCCTCCCCGACTCGAGCGACGAGCTGCTCGACCTGCTGCAGCACCAGATCGGGGACGAGTGGATCTCGGCGAGTCCCGCGATCGGGACGATCCGCTGGGGCGGCGAGGCCACCATCGATCGGCTCAAGCGCCTGCGCCGCACGCTCGCCGGCCTCGAGGTGCCGCTCACCCTGGAGCGCGCCCCCTGGCCCGTACGCTCCGCCGTCGGCCACTTCGGCGCCTACCGCGAGGGAGTGGGGCCGCTCGTCGCCGGGCTGCGGCGGACGTTCGATCCGGGCGAGGCGTTCGTCGTGGCGGCCGAAGGAGCTGAATGACGGATCGCGGGGGGTTCGCCGCATTAGACCCCTGCGTGCACTGCGGCTTCTGTCTTCAGGCATGCCCCACCTTTCTCGCGACGGGGGACGAGGCCGACAGCCCGCGCGGCCGCATCGAGCTGATGCGCGCGATCGAGGCAGGCGAGCTCTCCCCCGACGATCCCGCCCTCGTGCTCCACCTCGACCGCTGCCTCGGCTGCCGGGGCTGCGAGCCGGTGTGTCCCTCGGGCGTGGGCTACGGCCGCGGGCTCGCGGCTGCCCGCGCGTTGATCACGAGCCGCCGCGGCGTGCCGCCGCTGGCGCGCGCCGCGCTCGCGGCGCTCACGGGCCCCGGCCTGTCGCGGGTGGTGTACGCCCTGGCGCGGGCGCTGCGAGCGACGGGAATCCCGCGCTGGCTCGCCGGTTGGGGACGCATGCGGTTCGCGATGGGGATGCTCGGCGCTACCGCGCCGAAGGTTGGTGGAGGTCGGTGGAGGTCGGTGAAGGTTGGTGGAGGGTCGCCTCCTCGCAACCTCCACCATCCTCCACCAACCTCCACAACCTCCCCCGTCCTGCTCTTCCGCGGATGTGTTATGCAGGGCCTCTTCTCTCACGTGCACGACGCCACGATCCGCACGCTCGAGGTGAACGGCTATGCGGTGCGCGAAGTCCCGGAGCAGGTGTGCTGCGGCGCGCTGCACGAGCACGCGGGGCTCGAGCGCGACGCCCGCGCCCTCGCCCGGCTGAACGTCGCCGCCTTCGGAGACGGGGACGAGCCGATCGTCGTGAACAGCGCGGGATGCGGCGCGATGCTCAAGGAATACGGCCACCTGCTCGACCCGGACGCCGTCGGGTTCGCCGCCCGGGTGAAAGACGTCACCGAGCTGCTCGCCGTGCGGGGCCCGCGGCCGGGCGCGCCGGTCGACGCCACCGTCGCCTACGATCCCCCCTGCCACCTGCTGCACGCGCAGCGCATCGCCGAGCCGCCCGAGCAGGTGCTGCGGGCCATTCCGGTCCTGCGCCTCGTCAAGACGCCGGACGCCGCGCAGTGCTGTGGCAGCGCGGGGCTGTTCACGCTGCTCGAGCCCGCGATGTCTCGCGCGGTGCTGGCGCCCAAGCTCGAGACGCTCGCCGAGACGAGACCGCAGGTCGTGGCGACGGGCAATCCCGGGTGCCTGATGCAACTGGGCGCCGGGCTCGCGGCGGCCGGCATTCGCGCGGTAGCGCGCCATCCCGTGGAGCTGCTCGACGAGTCGTACGCTGCCGCAGGGTATTATGCTTGAGGACGATGACGGAAGCACTGCTGTTCGACTACAACGGCGTCATCACGGACGATGAGGAGCAGCACCGGGCGACGTTCGCCGACCTGCTCGCCGAGGCGGGGATCGCGCTCACGCGCGACGAGTACTACGCCGACTATCTGGGGTGCGACGATCGAACCTCGTTCGTGCACGCGTTTCGCCGCGCCGGCAAGCCGCTCGACCCTGTCACGCTCGAAACGCTCGTCGCCCGAAAATCACAGGCCTATGCACGACTGACCGGGACCGCCCCCGCGCTGGTGGCGGGGGCAGCGGCGTTCGTGCGCGCGGCAAGTGGCCGGTTCCGGATGGGACTCGTGTCGGGAGCGCAGCGACGGGAAATCGAGCCGGCGCTCGCCCGCGCGGGCCTGGCGGACTGCTTCGAGGTGATCGTCGCCGGCGAGGACGTTCCCCGCTGCAAGCCGGACCCCGGCGGCTATCTGGCCGCCCGCGCGGCCCTGGCCCGGGGCGGGCCGCTCGAGGCCCGCCGCTGCGTAGCCATCGAAGATTCGCTCGCCGGCCTCTCCGCCGCGCGCGCAGCTGGCATGCGCTGCGTGATGCTCACCACCAGCCATCCGGCTCCCGCGCTCGCCGCGGCCGATCTGGTCTGGACCTCGTTCGCCGGGCATGACCCGGCCGAGCTGGCCGCGCTGGGGGACTCGTGACCGGACCGGCCGCCTCTCCCCCGCCCCCCGTCGCCCGCCTCGAGCCGGGCAGCGTCTCGCCCGCGCTCGTCACGGCGCTCTACACCGGGGTCGTGCTGTCGCGCGCCGACGCCGCGCTGCTCACGCTCACGGGCCCCGGAGCGGTGACGTGCGCCCAGGGGTTGCTCACCAATGACCTGGAGCAGGCGGGGGACGGGGCGTTCGTGTATGGCGCGCTGCTCACGCCGAAAGGGATGATCGTCGTGGATGCCTGGGCGGCGCGACTGGGCACCACGGTCGGCTTCACGGTGCCGGGCGACGGGCGCGATCGCGCGCTGGCCATCTTCACGCGCTCCGTACCTCCCCGCCTGGCCCGACTGCAGGACGTGGCGGAGGCGGCGATTTACCGGCTGGCGGGCCCGCGCGCGTTCGCCGCGGCGGCGGCCGCGGGCCTCGAGGTGCCGCCCGCGCCCGGGCGCGTCCTGGAGGCCGCGGGCGACGTCCTGACGGCCCGCGCCACGGAGCCGGCGCCGTTCGCCCTCCAGGTCACCGTGCCGGCGGCGCAAAGCGAGCTGCTCGCCGGTCGGCTCGCGGCCGCCGGCGCGGTCGAGGCCGAGCCCGCCATGCTCGAGCTGGCACGCATTCTGGCGGGGTGGCCGCGGCTCGGCGCGGAAGTGGACGAGAAAACGATCCCGCAGGAAGTTCGCTTCGATGAGATCGGCGGCGTGTCCTACACGAAAGGCTGCTACACCGGGCAGGAGACGGTCGCGCGGCTGCACTTTCGTGGACACGCGAACCGTCAGCTGCGGGGCCTGCTGTTCGATCCGGAACCCCCGGCGGCTCCGGCCCAAGGGTGGACCGCCGTGATGCACCTCGACCGCGAAGTCGGTCGGGTGACGAGCCTGGCCTTCGTGCCGGAGTCTGGCGTGTCGGGCGCGGGACGCTGGATCGGGTTGGCGGTGATCCGGCGCGAGGTTGCGCCGGGGGCGATGGTGCGCGCCGCGGGCCGCGACGCGCGCGTCGTCGACCTCCCCTTCGCGTTCCCCGTCGCCGCGCCGGCATGACCGTGCTCGTCACGGGCGCCAGCGGCCTCGTGGGCAGCCACGTGGTCGAGGCGCTCGTGAGCCGGGGCGAGCGGGTGCGTGCGCTGGTGCGCCCCGCGAGCCGGGACGCGGTGGTGCGGCTCGGTGCCGAAGCGGTCGTGGGAGACGTGACCGATGTTGCCGCGTGGGATGCCGCAGCGCGCGGCGCTGATGCGATCGTGCACGCCGCCGCGATCGTGCAGCGGCGGGCCTCCTGGACGCAGTACGTGGCGGCCAACGTCGACGCTACCCGGCTCGCCGTCGCCGCCGCACGAGCCACCGGCGCGCGCTTGGTCCACATCTCGTCCGTGGCCGTGTACGGCGGCACCGCCGCGTATCCCACCACGCCCGAGTGCCGGAGCGAAGACCATCCGTTCCAGCCGATCCCCGATTCCGACTTCTACGGTCGCACCAAGCGGATGGCCGAGGCGGTCGTGCGCGAAGCGGCAGAGCGGGGCGAGGTCGACGCCGTGGCGCTGCGCCCGACGGTGATCTACGGGGAGCGGGACCGGTTGTTCACGCCCCGCGTGATCCGGATTCTCCGGCTGTCGCTCGTGCCGCGGATCGGGGCCGGCGGGAACCGCCTCGCGTGCGTGTACGCGGGCAACGTGGCCGCAGCCGCGCTCGCGGCGCTGGCGCCACGGGAGCGGGGATTCCGCGCGTACAACGTCACGAGCGACGGGCCCCCCGCGCTGTCGCAGCGGGAGTTTTTCGCCGCCTTCGCGGCGGCGCTGGGCCGCCCCTACCGGCCGCTGCCGATTCCCGCCCCGCTCGCGGCGACCGTGGCCGGGCTCCTCACGGCTCGCCGGCTCGCCCGCGCCGCCGTGTCGTTCCTGAGCGGGGACAATCCCTACAGCGACTCGGCGCTCAGCGCCGAGCTGGGCTGGCGTCCCGCCACACCCGCTCCGGCGGCGATCGCGCGCACCGTCGCCTGGTTCGTCGCAAACGAAAAGCCCGGGCGCTAGTCCCGGGCATCGTCACTGATCCGAGCGGAGCTGGTTACGGCTTTTTCTTCGGAGCCCGGTTGGCCCCGGACTTGGTTGCAGGCTTGGCAGCGGGGGCCATCTTCTTCGCCGTGTCGGCCATCATCATGTGCTTGGAGGTGTCGGCCATCGGCATCTTCGAGGTGTCGCTGCTCATCTGCATCATGTTGTGGGAGGTGTCGGCGGCGGCCGCGGCGGGCTTCTGCTCGGCCTTTTGACACGCGCCCATCGCCACCACGGCGAGGACCATTGCGAGACGCTTCATGCGTACTCCTGTCATAGAAAGTAGCTGAGAGGGGGAGCTCGGCGGGGGAAAACCTAGCGGCCAGCCCCCGGGAGTCAAGGGCGCGGAACCGCGCGGGGTATACTAGGCCAACCAGGCCCAACCATGCCCAACCATGACTGACCGCCGGAGCTTCGTCGGCTGGCTCGGAACCCTCCCCGCGGCGCTCAGGTGGCCGCGAGCAGCCTCGGCGACGCCCCCGCCCCCCGGGACCATCCTCCGGGCCACTCCGACTGTTCTGTATCGACAGCCCGACGGTCGCAGCAATCTGGTGCGCGTCCTGGTGACGGGGCTGGACGCGCCCGCCGCCCGGGCGCGCGTGACCGACCGGCGCGGCACCCTGGTCGGGACGGCGGGACTCTTGCCCGAGGACGCCGGACCCGGGCTCGCCGGCGAGGTGTGGGTACCGCTGGCCGAGCCGGCGCAGTACCAGATCGACCTGGACGTCGGTAAGCGGCGCGTGTTCGGACGGCGCGTGCGGCTCGTGCCCCCGCGTCGGTGGACCCTGTACTGGATCGCCTCGAGCCACACCGATCTCGGGCTCACCGACCTGCGGGAGCGCTGTGTCGAGGCGCACCGCCGTAATCTGGACGCGGCACTGGCCCGGCTCGAGGCCCATCCCGATTTCCGGTGGACGGCGGAGTGCGCCCTCCCGGCGGTCTCCTACGCAGACAATCGCGCGCCGGCGGCGGGCGATGCGCTGGTGCGGGCGATCCGCGACGGCAAGATCGGCTTCACGGCGTTGTTCGCGAACCTGCTGACGGGACTGCTCGACCACGAGACCTTCGCGCGTGCCGCCTGGCCCGCCGGCTTGTTCGCGCGCGAGCGCGGGCTGGGGTACGCGGCCGCGCTCATCGCGGACGTGCCGGGACAGACGCTCACGTTCCCGACGCTGCTCGCGGCCAGCGGCGTGCGCTACCTCGCGAGCGGCGTGAACCCGGAGCGCGCCCTGCCGCTCCTCTCCCCCGCGGCCGCGCTGGCCGCGCAGCTCACGGGCGAGTGGACGTCGTACCCCCAGCTCTACTGGTGGGAGGGGCCGGACGGCAGTCGCGTGCTGCACTGGCGGACCGACCAGTTCGCCGACGGGCCGCGTCTCGGCTTCGACATCGGGGCGGCCGAGATGGCGCGCCACCTGGCCGATTGGCTGCTCTCGGACCCCGTGCTGGGAGTGCCGAGCTACCCATACGACGTAGCGGTGTTGTGGGGCGCGGCGTCCGCCAACGGGCTCGTGGACGAGCGAGTGGTCGCGAACGTCGAAGAGTTCAACCGGCACTACGCGTATCCCCGCCTGCTGGCGGCGCGCCCGGAGGATTTCTTCCGCGCCGTGGAGCGCCGCTTCGGTCCGAAGCTGCCGGTGCGGCGTGGCGACACCGGCTGCTACCGCGAGGACGGCGCGGCCTCCACCGCGCGGGAGCTCGCGCGCTACCGCGCGGCTCAGCTGGCCGCCCGTGCGGCCGAGCTGCTGGCCCTGTGGGACGAGAAAACGGAGCCCGCGGCCGGCGGTGCGTCCGAGCGGATCGAGCGCCGGGCCGAGCAGCGCCGCCAGATGTGGCGCGACCTGCTGCTGTTCGGGGAGCACACGTGGGGAGCGGCGACGAGCGTGTCGGATCCCGACGGCGAGCAGACTACGGCGCAGTGGGAGTCCAAGCGGCGCTTGCTGGACCGCGCCGCCGGCGTCGCAGCCGCCCAGGTCGCGGGCGCGCTGCTGCGCATCGGCCTGAGCGGCGCCGCGGGCGCCGGGCGCGTCGTGTTCAACGCCTCGAGCTGGACGCGGAGCGACGTGCTGCGCGTGCCCGACGGCGCGGGGCGGCGGCTTGGCCTCGACGGCCGTGACTGGCCGGCCGTGGACCTGCCGGACGGCTCGGCGCTGGCCGTGGCGCGCGAGGTTCCGGCCCTGGGCTACCTGGCCCTGGCGGAGGGCGAGCGGGCGGCGAACCCGCCCCAGAACGAGGGCGCCACGCTCGAGGCGCAGGCCGGGCGCTTCCACGTCGTGCTCGATCCGGCGAGCGGCGCCATCCGCTCGCTCACCACGGGAGACGGCAAGGAGCGCGTGCGGCCCGCCGCCTGGTCGGGGTTGAACCAGCTCGTGTACGTCCGTGGCGGCGCGCACAGCGCCCTCTGGACCGACCCGGCGCCCGACGCACTGCGCACCCCCGCCGACCTCACCATCAGCCAGGCCGAGCTCGACACGGCCCGTCGCGAGCGACTGCCGGGCATCGGCGTTCGTCTCCTGGTCGAGCGCCGGCTGCAGGGCTGCACCAGCGTCGCGACCGTCGTGACGCTGTACGACGAGCTCCCCTGGCTGGACATCGAGAACCGGATCACCAAGCCTGCCACACTCGAGAAGGAAGCCCTGTACGTCGCGTTTCCGTTCGCCCTTACCAAGCCCACCGTCGAGGTCGAGGTGCCCCTCGGCCGGATGACGGTGGAGCGCGACCAGCAAGCCGGCAGCGGCCGGGACTGGTACTGCCACGCGCACTGGGTATGGCTGCACGACGCGGTGGACGGGATGCTGTGGAGCGGGCCCGACACGCCGCTCGTGACGCTGAACGACATTTTCCGCGGGCAGTGGCGCCGCACGCTCGCGCCCGACGGAACGCTGTTCGCCTACGTGCTCCACAATTACTGGCCGACGAACTTCGCGGCGCGGCAGGGCGGCGATTTCGTGTTCCGGTATCGTCTCTCGGCGCTCGCCCCCGGGAGCGATCCTGCCGAGCCGGTGCGGCGCGGGTGGGCCGCGTGCGACCCGCTATACGTCAGCGCCCGCTACGCGAGCGCGGGCGCGGGGCCGCTGTCCCGGCAAGACTCGGCGCTCGTCCTCGCGGATCCCGGGGTGGCCGTGGTGGGCGCCACGCCCGCCGACGACGGCACGGGCGCGGTCGTGAAGCTCGTCGACGTGGCGGGCTCGGCCCGCACGGTGGGCGTGTGGCCCGCGGCGTATACGTTCCGCGCCGCGCGTCGCGCGAACTTCGTCGAGATGACCGGCGATCCACTGCCCGTCGCGCCCGACGGCCATGCGGCGATGGAGCTCCCCGCCTGGGGCACCGCCGCGCTGCGACTCTTTACACCGAAGCAGCGGCTCGGTTAACTATCGCCATATGACCAAGCCAACCACGCTGGGCGAGCTGCGACAAACCGAATGGGCGAGTCCCGCCCGCATTGGCCGCACGGTCAAGGACGAGCTGCGGCAGAATCTCATCTGCCTGCTCGAGAACGGCTCGGCCCAGTTCCCGGGCATCGTGGGCTACGAGGACACGGTCATCCCGCAGCTCGTGAACGCGCTCTTGTCGCGCCACAACTTCATCCTGCTCGGTCTGCGGGGCCAGGCGAAGAGCCGCATCCTGCGCCAGCTCGTCACGCTGCTCGACGAGGAGATCCCGATCCTCGCCGGGAGCGAGGTGAACGACAACCCGTTCGCCCCGATCTCGAAATTCGGCCGCGAGCTGGTGGCGGAGCATGGCGATCGCACGCCGATCACGTGGCTGCCCCGCGAGATGCGCTATGTGGAGAAGCTCGCCACGCCCGACGTCACGATCGCCGACATCATCGGGGACGTGGACCCGATCAAGGCGGCGCGCGGCGGCCACCTGTTGTCGGACGAGCTCACGATGCACTTCGGGCTGCTGCCGCGCGCGAACCGCGGCATCTTCGCGATCAACGAGCTCCCCGACCTCTCCGGCAAGATCCAGGTGGGGCTGTTCAACATCATGCAGGAAGGGGACGTCCAGATCAAAGGCTATCCGGTGCGGTTGAACCTCGACGTGGCCCTGGTCTTCACGGCCAATCCGGAAGACTACACCGCGCGCGGCAAGATCATCACGCCGCTCAAGGACCGTATCGGCTCCGAGGTCGTCACCCATTACCCCCACACGGTCGATCTGGGGACCGCGATCACGCGGCAGGAGGCCTGGCTCGAGCGCGAGGGGCGGCCGGTCAAGCTGCCGCCCTTCGTGGCGGAGCTGATCGAGCGCGTGGCGTTCGAGGCCCGCGAGGACAAGCGGGTGGACCGCCGCTCCGGCGTGTCGCAGCGCCTGCCGATCAGCGTGCTCGAGAACGTGGTGTCGAGCGCGGAACGGCGCACCATCGCCACCAAGGAGAAGACGGTCGTCCCGCGCGTCTCCGACATCTACGCCGCACTCCCCGCCATTACCGGCAAGCTCGAGCTCGAATACGAGGGCGAGCTGCAGGGCCCCGAGGTGATCGCGAAGGACCTGATTCGGCGCGCCGCGGGCAAGACGTTCGAGGCCCGCGTGGGCGGGGCCAACGTGGACGACATCGTCCACTGGTTCGACGAGGGTGGGGCGCTCAAGATCTCCACGGACGAGCGTTCCGAGACGTGCCTCAAGGGATTCAGCGTGGTGCCGGGGCTGCTCGACCTGGTGGACCAGGTGGGCCTCGCGGCGAAGAAGGACCCCGGGACCATGGTGGCGGCGTGTGAGCTGGTGCTCGAGGGTCTCGTGGCCGAAAAGCGCATCTCGCGCAGCGAAGAGCTCGGCTATACGCGCGCGCGGGCGGAGCCCAAGGGACCGGGCTACGGGAAACCGGGGAGCGGAGGGCCGAACCTCTTTTCGTAATCCCGCGTAGGGGGCATGTTCTCCCATCCCCCACCGGAGCTCCCATGGGTAAGCTCGTCGCCGGCGCCGTCCTGCTGTTCATCGCGTTCTCCCTGCTTCTCACCGCCGCCACCGTGCGCGCGCAGCGCCCCGGACCCGCCTCCAACCTGCTGCGGGTCGGCGGGTACGTGCTCGGCGCGCTGGCGATCCTCCTGGCCCTGGGGTCGGCGCTGGCCGTGATCGACCCCGGGGAGGTCGGGGTGCGTCACGCCTTCGGCTACGTCGAGCCGTCACCGCTGCTCGCAGGGATCCGGTTGGTCTCGCCCTGGTCGGAGATCGAGCGCTACTCCACGCGCGAGGAGCAGTGGCCCACCCGCGGCGAGCAGATCGAGGCGATCGAGGCGCTCTCGAGCGAGCAGATGGGCATGCACGTGGAAGTCTCGATCCGCTGGCAGATCGATCCCATGCAGGCGCCCAAGATCTTCACCGAGATCGGCGACGAGAACCAGATCCGGGGAGCCGTGCTGAACGCGATCCGCAAGGGCGTGCGCGACGGCATGGTGCAGTATTCGATCAACGACATTTCCAAGCGCACCCAGATCGCCAACACGATGGAAAGCCTGGTTGACTCCGCACTGGTGACCACCCCGCGCGCCGGGGGCGGCAAGTTCCGCATCGCCACCGTCACGGCCTTCTTCCTGCGCGACCTGCAGCCGCCCGCCCAGGTCGTGCAGGCCATCAACAACAAGATCGCGCAGGAGCAGCAGATCGAGACCGAGCGGCACCGGGTGGAGGTCGCCCGGCTGCAGACCGAGCAGCAGCGCCTGCTGAACCAGACGCTGTCGCCCGAGGCGCTCACCAAGCAATGGATCGAAATGCTGCACGACCTGAAGAGCTCCAACAACCTGATCATCTTCGTGCCCACCGAGGGCGGCCTGCCGTTGCTCAACATCGGCGAGCTGCGCAAGAACCTGAAACCCTGAGATGGCGCACCCGGTCATTACGATCACGCGGCAGTACGCGTCGGGCGGCGCGGCCGTCGCGCGCCAGGTCGCCGCCGCGCTCGCGTGGACGGTCATCGACAACGAGTTCGTGGACGAGGTGGCGCGCCGGGCCGGGCTCGCGCCCGCCATGGTAGCGGAGCACGAGGAGCGGGCCCCGGGACTGCTGGAGCGGCTGGCCCGCACGCTGGCAGTGGCGTCGCCCGAGATGTTCATCGCCTCGGATGCCGTGCCGCCCGCCGGACAGGACGAAACAACCATCGTGAAGCTGACCGAGCGGATCATCGCCGAGGCGGCGGCCCACGGGCGCGTGGTGCTGGTCGGCCGGGGCGCGCAAGCGCTGCTGGCGCAGCGGCCCGACGCGCTGCACGTCTACGTGGTGGCGTCGAAACCCTGGCGTATCAGGCTCGCGGTGGAGCGCCTCCGCGTGGCCCCCGCCGACGCCGAGAAGGTGGTGGACGACACGGACCGCCGGCGCGACCAGTACGTGCGGACCTACTACGGGCGGCACCGCCACGACGTCGTGAACTACGACCTCGTGGTCAACACGGAGCGGCTGGGCATCGAAGGCGCGGTGGCCCTGGTCGTGGCCGAGGCAAGGCGGCGGCGGTGGGGGTGACGGAACAGGTGACTTGACCGCACCTTGATGGGGTGTAGGTGAATTCGAGCGTCCCAGGAGGCTCCCCCATGAAGCGGCTGCTGCTCGCGCTCGTCGCGCTGCTCCTCGCCTGCGGCGATTCCACCGGCGCCAAGGTCGCCGTGGCCCGAATCGTCCTCACCGCGAGTGATACCGCGCTCGCCGTGAGCGACACGAGCACGCTCAACGTGGTCGCCTACGACGCAGGCGGGCAAGTACTCACGCCCGCGGACGGCTCGCAAACCATTGATCACGCGACCTTCACCGTCCAGCCGAGCGGCTCGCTCGAAATCTCGGACGCCCACGCGATCGCGCTGGCGACGGGGCCCGCCCGGCTGACGGCGGCCGTTGATGGCGTCAGCAGCACCGTGAGCTTCACGGTGGCCGGCATCGCGCACCGTGCCGACATCACCGCGAACCAGACGTGGCACGCGGCCGACAACCCACACTTTGTCCGGCGCGCGATCCACGTCGGCCCCGGCGCGGTGACGCTGACGCTGGAGCCCGGGACGCAGGTGCGTTTCAGCGTGGCCGCGGGCCTGGTATTCGATGGCGCGCAGGCCACGCTCAAGGCCATGGGCACCTCGGCCTCGCCGATTTCGCTCACCGCCGACAGCGCCGCGGTGAACCAGGCCAACCCGATCAAGGGGTTCTGGTCGGGCGTCCTGCTGTCGAGCTCGCAGTCGGAGCTGCACTATGTCGTAATGAGCGACTGCGCCCGGGACACCTATCTGGCGACCCCCTACTTCGGCGCCTGCCTCGTCCTCGCCGACCTCTCCCATCAGGATCCGCGCCCGCTACTGCAAAACGTCACGATCAAGGACTTCGGCATCACAGGACTCCTGGCCCAAGACGGCGCCGGCTTGGACCCCGGCTCGGCGAACCTCGTGATCACCGGCGGTGGTCCGTTCTACTTCGGGGGTGGTGGTCTGCCGATCTTCATCAACGCGAACGAAGCCGGCACCATCCCCGCGACGACCACGCTGAGCGGCAACCTCGATAACCGTATTCGCGTCGGCACTCAGGTCGGCCTGGGCGACAGCGTCGTGCGGGACGGCCAGACCTGGCACAATCTGGGGGTCCCGTACTTCGTCCCGAACACCATCATGGTAGGCGGCCCGAACGCCCCCGTGCTCACACTGGCAGCCGGGATCGAGCTGCAGTTCGATCGCTTCACCGGCCTGTCGGTCGGCACCACCGCGTCGGGCGGCCTCGTCGCGGCGGGAACCGCTGCGGCGCCCGTGCTATTCACCTCCCCCGACGCCGCACCGCTCAAGTACCCCGATTCGTGGAACGGCGTCGTGTTCGGGGACTCGGCGGTGGCGGGAAGCAAACTCGATTACGCCATCGTCGAGGTGGGCGGGGGGTTCAACGCCACGTTCCCCTGGAACGGCGAAGTCGTGGTCCGGCCGAACGGGCTGGCTGCCCTGATCACGAACTCCACGATCCGGCGATCGGGCTACTGTGGCGTCCTGCGGGCCTGGATGCCTGCCCCGGCGAATACGGACTACACCGACACCACCCTGCACAACAGCTTCGCGCAGAACGCGACGGGCGATCAGTGCGGTCCGTGACCGAGTGGTCGCTGCCCGACGGCGCTGGTCGTGACCGAGGCGCGCCGCACCCCTGGGCGTCATACCCGGTCACGCGCTCGGTCATGCTGCTGGCATGTCTGGCGGGGTGCCTCCACACAGCACTAGTGGCGCCGCCGCCGGTGGCCGTGATGCCCTTCGATCCCTACGGCGGAGCGATCTACGTCCCCGCGATCGTCAACGGCGACTCCGCGTGGCTGATGTTCGATACCGGCCTGTCGCGTACCGGACTCGATCGCGACTGGGCGAAGAGTGCCGGCGCAACGTCCCTCGCGGACACAGGCGCCACGGCCGTGCTTCGGTCCCTGCGGTTGGGCGACCTCCGGCTCGACGACTACCCGACGGCGCTGTATCCCCTCGCGGGCCTGAGCGAAGCGAGCGGGCGCCTGCTACAGGGCCTCCTGGGGCACGACGTGCTCCACCGATTCGCGGTCGAGATCGACTACCCGACCCGCCGAGTGCGGCTGCTCGACGCGGCCTCGTACCGCTACGCGGGCCCCGGGACCGCCGTGCCGTTCACGCCGGACGCGGACCTGCCCCTGCTGCGAGCCAAGATCAAGGCCCGGGGGCGGCGCGCCATTCCCGTCCGGCTGCTGCTCGATACCGGCGCCTCGGGCTTGTGCCTGATCCTCACCGCTCCGTTCGTAGAGCAGCACGGTCTCGCGAGCGTGGCGCCGGCGATCGAGGCGCCGATCGGCACGGGCCTGGCGGGCGAGCTCCACGGGACGATCGTGCGCCTGCAACAGCTCGAGCTCGGCCGCCTGCGTGTCACGTCCCCGACCACCGGGTTGGGGAGCGAGAACAAGGGCTTTCTCGGACGCACGGACATCGACGGGGTCATCGGCAACGCCGTGTTCGAGGGGTCTCGCCTGATCGTGGACTACGCCCGACGCCGCGTCATCATCGAGCCCCGCGTCGCCGGCGGCTCCCTGTGCGACTACGACATGAGCGGGCTGCGGCTCGTCGCGCGCGGGCCGGCACTACGCCGGGTGGTGGTGGATTATGTCGTGCCGGGGAGCCCGAGCGCGGACGTGGGCATCCGGGCCGGAGACGAGCTGCTGCTGATCGACGGGCACGGCGTGGGGGAAGCGGACCTGAGCGACGTGCGGAAGGTCCTGCGCGTGGACGGAGCGACCCACCGCCTCATGCTGCGGCGCGACATCGACACGATCCGCGTCGCGCTGAAGCTAAGAAGGCTGTTGTGAAGGTTGGTGAAGGTTGGTGAAGGTTGGTGGAGGTTGTCGAGGTTGTGGAGGTTATGGAGGTTGATGCGTGTTCACCTCCACCTCCCGAACCTCCACCAACCTCCCGAACCTCCCCAACCTCCGCTACGCCGTAAGGCGTAGCGCAGGCACCCGCCACGTCGCCACCGCGATCACGGCGAGACACACCGCGCCACCGAGCGCCACGGCCGCCGGCGCGCCGACCTGCTCCGCCAGGAGCCCTGCCTGGAACGCGCCGAACGGCGCCATGCCGACGAAGACGAACGCGTAGAACGCCATCACCCGGCCACGCATCTCGTCGGGCACGAGCGTCTGCAGCATCGTGTTCGCGAGCGCGGTGGTCACGATCATCGCGCACCCGTCGAGCGCCAGCAGAACCAGGTCGGCGCCGAATCGCGGGACGGCCGTGAATGCGATCAGCAGTACGCAGAAGGCGCCCGCGCCGGCGAGCATGGTCGATCCTTTGGGCACGCGCCCGCCCGCGATCGCCAGGCCGAGCGCCCCGATCATCGCGCCGACCCCGACGGAGGACATCAACGCCCCGTAGCCGCCCGCGCCGCGGTGCAGCACGTCGCGCGCGAACACGGGCATCAGCACCAGGAACGGATATCCGAAGACGCTCATCACCGCGACCAGCAGCACGAGCGAGAGCACGCGACGGTCGCTCCGGATGAACCGCACGCCCACCCGGAACGCCTCCCACCCCGACTCGGACGCCGGCCGCCGCTCGAACGGCGGCAGGCGCATCGCGCCGAGCCCCCAGATCACCGCGAGATAACTGACCCCGTTGGTGAGAAAGCAGGGCCCCACGCCCGCCACCCCGATCAGCAGGCCGGCCACGGCCGGGCCCACCCTCAATTCCGCGTTGAACATCGAGGAATTGAGGGCGATGGCGCTCACCAGGTCCCGCTTGCCCACCAGCTCCACGAGGAACGCCTGGCGCGCGGGAATGTCGAAGGCGTTGACGAGACCGAACCCGAGCGCCAGGACCATCACCTGCCACACCGCGATCACCTTGGCCAGGACGAGCACGCCGAGCGCGGTCGCCTCCGCCATCTGGAGCGCTTGGGTGAGCACGATGAGGCGGCGCTTGTCCACCCGGTCGACCACGATGCCGGCGTACAGCGTGCACAGCAGGACACCGAGCGAGCGGAGGGCCTGGTTCAGGCCGACGGCGAACGCCGAGTTGGTGAGGTCCAGGACGAGCCAGCCGAGCGCCACCGACTGCATCCAGGAGCCGATGAGCGAGATGCCCTGCCCGTAGAAGAAGAGACGGAAGTTGCGGTGGGCCAGCGCCCCGATCCGGAACGTGCGGGCGGCTCCGTCCATTGCGGGAAAGCTCGCCGCGGTCGGATAATTCGGGTAGGGATCACCAGAT
>Ga0209154_1000511_pt1 | contig 25753 bp, 21 predicted proteins | sample GraSoiAngelo_121_FD_185878 | JGI IMG/M metagenome (GOLD analysis project Ga0209154, IMG submission 185878) | Grasslands soil microbial communities from the Angelo Coastal Reserve, California, USA - 14_0919_12_20cm (SPAdes) (version 2) | ecosystem: Environmental > Terrestrial > Soil > Grasslands ... | reverse complement strand
ATTTTGAGTCTTACGCTCTTCGAGAAAATGCCCATTTTACGGGCCTTGGAAACAGTCGACTCCCAAGATGACTTCGTCGCAGATTCTAATCAGCTGATTCTATTCGACTTTTAACCGGACAGCACTGATGCAATATATGTGTTACTGGTACCCAGGTTTATCGGACTTCCGGCTTGACAGGCTGTGCCGGGACACCGGTTCTCATTCGCGGCGTTGGAAGATGGACAGCGGTTATTCCGACTCTTGCACGTCGTACAAATCCGGGATTCGCCACTGTAACAGGAAGCCCCCGGCGGCGGGCGGCCCGGCATCTAGCGACGTCACCTTGCTCGATGCCCGCGGCTGCGGTAAGTGCTTGGCCGCGAAACGCATCGGCCAAGCCGAAGGGCAGCGAGGTCGTTCAGCGCACTCGCGAGCCGTTGCTCATCCTGCAAGCCGATCAGGATGGATTCCAGGCGCCTGGGATCGATGCCTAAGGCATTGCGCACTAAACCCGATAGCGTCAGCGTGGTCACACCAGGCACCTTCAGATTGAAATAGTGTCTGCCGAGACCGGTATCCACTACCTCGCAGGTGCACCGGCTATTGGCTATAACGAGCGGACTGTCGGTCGCAGTTGAAGTGTCGCTTTGAGGGGTAAGGTCGAGGGGGTGGAGGCTGGAATAGGCCTTGTGTATGACCTGAGGATCAAAGCGGCCTTCGTGGGGGGTCATGTAAGCCTCGTTGGCGGCCTGGAGCACCTGTCGCAACGCGAAAAGGCCGTTGTCCTGGTCGCGGGGCAACATGACTGCAGCCAATGCGGCCGTGACTGCCAAGCGCTGTTCGGCGGGAAGAACCTCGGCGTCGAGAAGTCCGAGTTGGAAGTAGCCTAGAGCCGAGTCGGGATCGGGCGCGGCGGCCACGGCACCGGCATACAGAAGGGCGGGTTTCACTCCCGGCTTTAGCGATCTGGCCAGTGCGAATGCCCAGGTCGCGTCCTTATCCCCCAAGACGGTGGCGGCCTGGGCGAAGTCGATTAGCGCATTCACTTGCGAGCTCACTGCCACGTCACCGATGCTCGTGGTAAGCTCGCGGGCCTCCACAAACCGCTGCGCGGTAGTGAGAGAGAGGACGCGGCCCACTACACGGTCCCGGAGGCGCGGACCTTCGCCGCCTTCCGGATCGGCGCCTTGTGGACCGGCGAGCGCCGCCTGGACCTTCGCGGCGGCGGACCCGGCCTGCACTAAAGTCAGGCCCAGGAGTTTCCTCAACTCGGCGGTTCGATTCGGCGCGAAATCGTCGGTCTTGGGCAGCAGTTGGAGAGCGATCGCATAGGCGGCAACCGGATCGTAGTAAACGTCGTTGCTGGCGCTCAGGACCTTTAGCGCGGCATCGATATACGCGCGGATATCCTCGGGATTGGTACTCCTCCGATTGGCAGCAAAATTGGCGATCCGGGTGTCGCCTACCTGGTGAAGATCGCTGGCCTGAAGCAGATCGGGAACCTCGCGGTCCTTGGGAGCAGTGAACAGGTATTCCCCTAACTCCGACAAATTGGCTGTGCTGGGCTGTGGGGCGGATGCGATGAAGTTCAGCGCCTCGGGGAAAACTTCGTCCGCGACATCGGCAGCGCGATCGCGAAGAGCGGAAAGAACAAGGGTGAGCGTAGGGATTGCCAGAGTCGTCGGATCGCCGGTTGTAAGGGCGTTACGGACGAGTTGCGCCGCGCGGTCCGGATCAGATTGCACGGAAGCAAGTGCATCGCCGAGAGTCAGGTTCGCCCGCTGGCGCTCGTCCTGCATCTTGGCTTGTGCGCGTTCGTCGTCCGTGAGGGCCTGCAACTCGGGAGCGCACTTTAGCGCGGCAGGGGTGAGGGATTTCCAGAGAGCGCTGAAGCTCGGAACGGGCAGGTGGTGTTGTGCCGATGTGAACGCCGCGGGAGTGAGGAATTTAAGGCGTTCGAGCGATTCGCGATAGATCTCGGTGCCGGCGGCTCGGTCAACGGAGCAGACGATTCCGCCCAGAATTCCCAGCGAATAAGCCGCCACCACTGGATCGTGAAGTTCGCGGAAGCGCTTACCTAGCGCGACTGCCCAGTCCAGCGCATCTTGCTCCGCCGCGTTGGTATTTCTTTCCTGGCCAGCGAGACCGGAGCAGAACAAACATATGAGCAGCAAAGTGGTTGCACGAGTCACATTAGTGCCTAAGGTTTCAAATCCTGCCTTTTCTTGGCCGAATATTTTCGGCCCCTGCGGTTGTGCCCTTTATTTATGCGGGTCCAGAGGCCTTCGGAAAGAATTCGGACTTCGTGGTCCGTTACCGGCTCGCGCCGGGGTTCTGGCTCACCCGGGTTAGGATTGACGGATGCGGCTGATGTCTCGCGCAGCTCTGATGCAACCGCTCGGACATAAACTGGGATTTCCATTTTTGGCATCCCAGCGCGGGTTCAGTATATACCAACTGATATCTTCCAGCGGCAAACCTGCGTCTCAAGTGCTTCATGAATGAAGATGCCATTGTTCTCGCCCATCTAAATGAGCGCGGCGAGCGAAAACCGAGAGCGAAAGACTTCAGCAAAACGGGGCGGTACAGGAACCGCAAAACCCCCACTGGAAGTAATAGAAGCACGCTTCGGGACGAGGGTTCATCCACGAACGGTCGAACGCCGCTTGCTGCGGCATCAAAAAAAACGCCGCTGAAGGAATCGCCGGGCGAAGGCGTGGCCGACCAGCATTTGGTCGAGCAGTACGAGCAACTGCGGCGCCAGGCCACCCGAGGTGCGGGAAATGGAGGCCAAGGCCTGGGGCGTGCGCTGTTTCTCCGGAGCGGCATGGCAGCCTGGATGCAGGCCTGGTCCCAATGCGTTAGTGGTGTCAGTGCCAGCACATCGTCTCAGCCAACAACGATGACGTCAGCTCCGATCGATGTGCGTGCCCAGATCGCCACGTTGTTGGCCGGAATCATTCTCAATCTTCAACAAGAGGTCACGACATGACAGTCACCACGCATGAGAAGGTACAGGTCCAACATCTGCAGCGAAATGCTTACCTATATATACGGCAGTCCACGCTGCGCCAGGTGTTTGAGAACACCGAGAGCACGATACGCCAATATGACCTTCGCCAGCGTGCGGTAGCGTTAGGCTGGCCCGTGGAAAGGATCATTGTCATCGATAGCGACCTCGGGCAATCCGCTGCGGCGGCGGTGGATCGCCAAGGATTTCAAAAGCTGGTGACGGAAGTGAGTCTGGGCAAAGCTGGCATCGTGCTCGGTCTGGAGGTCTCGCGACTGGCACGCAACTCCACCGACTGGCATCGTGTGATTACCGAAAACTCTATCCGCGTGACCTTTACACATGTGCTCACGTAAAGGGTCGGTTCCTCGGAAGGAGTGGAGGTTATCTGACGCGTCCCAATCGGCGAATACATCCCAGCGATAGAGTTTCTGTCGCGAAAAGTATCCGGTCCTGGTTCAGGAAGAGTCGGCTTCGGTCCAGAAGATGAGGGGAAGCGGTATCCAGGCCAGCAAGCCAAATGTCGGAGCGCGCCGGCGAGGTGGCGTGCTTGGGATCGACTAGTAGCTAGGCAGCGCGGCGCTGGTATCGGTGATGGAGTCCGCCAACCTGAGGAATCGCAAACACACGACCCAGGTCCGGCGGTTCCACGGTCCGAGGCTCGGGCGCATCTTTGCCCAAGGCTAAGTGGGTTCGCGAATGCTGGTAGTAGGCAAAATAACTTCGTAGGATCCGGCGTAACGATCGTTGATTCCAGACGATGACGTGGTCCAGACATTCGCGCCGGATGGAGCCCACTAGCCGCTCCACATAGGGATTCTGCCAGGGCGCTCGCGGCGCGGTGACCACTTCCTCCATCCCCATGTCTTGGGTGAGGGCGGCGAAGTCCCTGCCATAGATCGCATCTCGATCCCGCAGTAGATATCTCGGCACCTGCTCCCACGGACATGCTTCCCGAATTTGCTGCATGGTCCACTCCTGGGTCGGGTGTTCCGTCACCTGGAAGTGCAGCACGCGGCGTCGAGCATGCGACAGGACCACGAACACAAACAGAACCCGGAAGGTCGCGGTCGGAACCGTGAAGAAGTCGATGGAAGCCATTTGTTCCGCATGATTCACCAGAAAGGCTCGCCAGGTCGGCGAAGGCGGCTTCCCGTGTCGGCGCAGATATTTGGCCACCGTCGATGGCGCCACCTTGATCCCCAACTTGAGCAGTTCGCCGTGAATGCGGGGTGCTCCCCACAGCGGGTTGGCTTGGCTCATGCGCCGAATCAAGTCGCGAATCTCCGCAGCTACCTCCGGTCTTCCGCGGCGGCGCCGCGATCTGCTGGTCCAATACCAGGCGAAAGCTCTGCGGTGCCAAGCCACGACCGTGGCGGGTTGAACGATCTGAAGACATCTTCGCCAGTCCCGCCAGAACCGCGACAGTAGAACCCACAGCAGTCGATCGGAGCGCTGGAGGCGAAGACGACGCGGCGCGTTCGCGCGGAGAACGGCCAGTTGGTGACGCAGAGCGAAAACCTCCGTCTGCAGGGCAGCGCGGGTCCGCAAACTGGAGGTGATCAAAGCACAAAGCGCGACGAGAAGCGAGGTCATCGTGGTGACCACTATGATCTCACGAGGAATCGTTCAACCTCGCGTTTTAAGCTCGGACGGAATTTTCGGTAGCCACAAGTCACGCTTGGTATCCGAGCACATGCAAGCTAGGGTCAGTTTGTGGCAGTAGGCCCTCGCGCCGAAGGATCAATCGGCATGAGTTGCCAGTCGATCGCGAGATAAGAGCGCAAATGTTCTCGGCGGGCTGCACCATGAATACTGGCTCGAAGAAATCGCAACGTGTGAGGTCGGATCGACTTTCTGCGGAGCACACGTGTTTCAGGGACGCCTCAGAACACGAACTTGGCTGCGAGTTGGAGAATGCGCGGCCCGATGTCGTTGGTGGGCAGGTCAAAGGCGGTAGAGCCAGTGGTCTGCGGAAGCAGGCACTGGGCTGGCGCCGAGAGGCCCGGGCATGGGTTTGAAGCCAACACCGTGGCGGTGGCAACGTTGTACAGCGTGGTCCTAACAGACGTAATGTTCTGCCGATTGAGAATGTTAAACGCTTCGGCGATCAACTTGAGGTTGAACCGCTCAGTGAAGCGGATGTTGCGGGTGATGCGCGGGTCGACCGAAAACACAGAGGGTAGACGATAGGTGTTTCGTGCCGAGCCGGGGACGCGCTCGTTGCTCCGATTGCCATCGTTGTTCAGGTCGGTGTTGAGGAAGGCGGTATAAGGCTGCCCGGATTGTGCGGTGAGAATCCCGCTGATCTCCCAACCTCCCAAAAGCATTTTGGCAGCGCGCGGCAGGTCTGATGTGTGGGCGGTGCTGTCCCACGTACTGTTGAATACAAAGCGATGACGTACATCATCCAGGCCGCTTGCGAGATCCGCGCGCGGGTTGAGCGGGTTATAGACCAGCTTGGCATCGTCCGTACCAGGCACCACCGCAGTGGCATCGGGAGCGTCATCGATGGCGTGACTCCACGTATAGGCAGCGCCGAAGGAAAAGCCCTGTGAGAATCGCTTGTTAGCGGTCGCGACCAGGCCGTGGTAGGTGGAATGTGCTGTGTCTTCAAACCGGAAGATGCGGCTGAAGCCTGCGATGGGGCGCGCGCTGGGAAATCGGAGATAGTTGAACACAGTGCCCGGCGAGCCCTTCAGCGAAATGGAAGCGGGACTGGGGGGGGTAAGATTGATGTCGCGAGTGCGGGTCAGATGTGTGCCGCGCACTCCGAGATAGCCGAGCGTGAAGGAAGCACTACTCGAGAGCTGATGCTCGAACTGAAAGTTGTACTGCTGCACCATTGGCTCCTGGTAGTCGGATTTAAATACGTAAATGGTCGGAGGGCTGGCTGAGCCCCCGACGGGCGCCGCGCAACTTGGCGATGCGACCGGGGCGCCGCAGAGATTGTTGGGATAACTTGGCATAGTCGCTAGGGAAAAAGTCAACGTCTTCACATTGATGCCGTTGTTTGAGAGCGCCGTGCCAATCAGAATGGATGGAGTGTTGCCGTAGAAAATGCCCCAGCCGCCGCGAAAAACGCTCCTATTATCCTGGAACGGGCTATACGCGAACCCAACGCGCGGAGCGAAGTTGTTGGTATCTGTATTGATTCGGCCGGTATTCAGGCCGGCGGTCAAGGCGGTGGGATTGGTTACGCTCGGCTGCTGGTAGGTCTGGACATCGTAGCGTAGGCCCAAATTGAGCGTCAGGTGTGAAGTGACTCGCAAGTCATCCTGAAAAAAGACGCCGGACTGGAGCATGTTGGGCGTAGTACGGGGCCCGGTAGTGTTGGCGCCGGGGAAGGCCTCGAGCAGGAACGATTTGGAAGCGGCGGGCAGTGTCAAGCCGGCGAGGCTCTGGCCAAAATCTTCCAAGCTGACAAAGGTATACGAACCGGAGAAGTTGCCCGGGAAGAAGTTCAGGATGTGGTCGCGCAGGATGTCGGCACCGAACTTGAAGGAGTGCCGCCCCTTCACCCACGACACGGTATCGGCGTACTGCTGGCGATGGATGGTGGTTTCCCGCGGACTGAAAGAGTTCCGGCCGACATTGAGAAGTATCTGACCGCCTTGCTGCACGATAGCCTCGGGGTTGCTACTGTTGGCGAAACCGGGCTCACTGTCCCGTTGGTAGCTGATGCGCGCTACGTTAATGAGATTGTTGCGCAGCGTGGCCGTCCACTGAAGTGCCGCAGTGTCGGTGTTGACGTCGGAAGCCCCGGTGTGCTCGAACGTGCTGATCGTTGAACCCGAGGTAACGCTACCAGAGTTTTCCAGATTAGCCCCGAGAAAGCGCTGGGCGTTGTAACGCGACGAAAACTGATTCCGGGAGCTGAGATTGTAGTCAACCTTCGCCAGGTAAACGTTCTGGTTGAAGGTGGCGCCATAGGAGTTGGCGCGCGCTAGCAGGTAATTATAAGCCGTGGTCTGGTTAGCGTCGAAGGTGGCAGGATTCACGCCTGCCGGGAGAACCAGTGCCAGTGATTCCCCGAAAATGTTGCGCTGTCCGTCATAGTCGAAGAAAAAGAAAAGCTTATCTTTCTTGATCGGGCCGCCGAGATTGCCGCCGAACTGATTGTAGTGATAACCCGGCAGGATCGGGGCGGCACGGCCCGCAGCGAGGGCGAAGGCGCGATTCAAGTTGTAGATGGGATCGTTGGCGTTGAGACCGCGGTCGCGGAAAAACTCAAATGCCGTACCATGGAAGCTGTTGCTGCCAGATTTGGTCACGACGTTGGTGATGGCGCCGCCAGCACGGCCGAGTTCGGCGGAATAGCCGTTGGTATTCACTTGGAATTCCTGCACCGCGTCTTCACTGAACTGGTATGGAGCGCGTCCCGAACCGGTGCGGCCGAGCGTCTGGCCAAAGAAGGTGTTGTTGTTATCGGTGCCGTCAATGGTCAGCGAGTTGAGCGTCCCGCGCTGGCCGCCGAAGCTGAGGTCGCCCCCGCGGACGTCCTTGACCACCGCGGGCGTGAGCAGCACGAAATCCATGAAATTGCGGCCGTTCACCGGCAGGTCCGCGACGGCGCGTTCACCAACGGTGGCGCTGACCCGGGTGCGCGTCGTCTCCACGACCGGCGCTTCACCAGTCACCACTATCGCTTGCTTCTGCCCGGCCACTGCCAATCTGATCGGTAGATTCATCTTCGCGCCCACCACGACATCAACTGCGGGGAGTTCGTAGGTGGCAAAGCCGGGGCCCTGAGCCGTCAGTTCATAGGTACCGACCGGGATCACAGGAAAACGAAAGTAGCCGGAGTCGTTGGTCATGCCGGTGAAGGCTATGCCGGTACCTGTGTTCGTCAACTTGATGGCGACATTGGGTACCACTGCGCCGGAGGGGTCGGTGACGGTCCCCTCCACGGACGCCTGGTTGCCGACTTGCGCGAAAACCACCGTGGAAAAGAGAGATGTGAGCAGCCACAGAAAAATATAGAACTTCTTGGAGGGAACCATGGCCTCTCCTTTTCGCTTCAAAACCACCCCATTTCTCTGCACTGCGTGAGACGCGGATCTCTTCATGGTGGCAGATCTCGCGGAGACGACTGTGCAGGGACGTGCGTTAGGGTTACTGGCGCGACAAAATATCACGAATCGGGAAGAAACTGCCAGACGTTTGAGCGGGTTTAGGGACCCAGTCAGGAACGAACATAGTCCCAGCAGAGCTAGCTCCGGATCGCGATGACGGTGATCCCGCAGGAACGAGTCCGCGCGTTGGGCTGCTTTTTTGTTCCAACAAACACCATGGTCCCTGAAAATGTACTTTGGAGCTAGTAGATGTCACAATTCTCTCCCCTGCGTCCTGCTTTATTGACGGCGTGCTGGCGTCCAACGTGGGGATCGTAATTTCTAGGTAACACACTAGGTAACAACCGTGCCTAAATTCGCCTACCTGTGACCACGAAAATCCTTGGGAAATCGTTGAAACCATTGATTTGTGGATCGTTGATCGAAAATCAGTAGGTTGAAGGTTCGATTCCTTCCGCGCTCACCAAACCTCCTGCTCTCAATGACATACAGCCGTTTTGAACCTTAAACTTTCGTTGAACAGGTTAGTCGAATCAAACCGCTGTGAGTCATTGATTCCAAAGAACCAGAGTGGACGCTTTGGCGGCCTACGTAACAACGCTTTGACTATGGAGGGTCGCTCCACGGACCAACGATCTTGCCTGCGGGCTTCCGCACAAATTCACCCGGGGGTGTGACCGGGGTCACAGCCGTAGAATCGTGCTAAGCCTGTAGAATAAAGGTTGACGTGACACTCGCTCGCAAACTCGCTGGCTTTCTGTTGCTGGTCGTTCTGTTCGGTTATCCGGCGATGGCTTGTCTTACGTCGGCGGCGGAGATGACCGAAGTAGAGCGCGAGTGCTGCAAGCAGATGGCGGAGCAGTGCGGCTCGATGGACATGCCGGCCTCGCACTCCTGTTGCCAGAAAGAAGTGCGCTCACCGCAGACGATGTTACGGGTTGCGCCCGTGCACTTTGTGCCGCTTGTGGCGACAACGGGAGTGGTCAACGATGTCGCTCCATCGCCTGGGCTCGCAAGCGAGTTTTCTTTCTTTCAAATCCACCCTCCGCCTGAGAGTCCACCCGGCACGTCCTCCATTCTGAGAATCTAGTCCGGCTTTCTTCGTCTCCGGCGCACGCCTTCGTGTGTCTTTTCCTAGCACGTTTTGTTCTCGGAGGAACGATGAAAGCCATTTTTCTATACCTATTTTTCTGGCTGACTGCTGCGCTGGCTGTCGCGGCTGACGATCCATACGAGGCTGCGCTCAATGTGTTGCCGCAGCACTCGCATCCAAATGCGGCTGTGACACCGATCAGCCTGGAGCAGGCCGAGCAAATCGCGTTGCAAGCCAATCCCGAGATTCGCGTCGGCGCGCGAAAGGTGGCGATGGCAGAGGCACACGTATCGGGAGCTGGCGTGCTTGATGATCCGTCTGTCATGTATCGCGGCTGGCAGGTACCGATGACGCAGCCCTGGAATTACAACGCCGCCATGAACATGTTCATGATCGGCCAGAGCTTCCCCGGTCCGGGCAAGAGGGCGCTGCGGTCGCAGGTGGCCACTGATGCCATCAGCGTCACTAAAGCGGAACTTGAAGCCAAGAAGCGCGAAATTTCCGCCCAGGTGCGAAAAGCGTTCTACGACCTTCTGCGCACTAACGATGAATTGCGAGTGCACGATGAGCAGGTTGCAATCGCGCGGCAGGGGTTCGAGGCGGCGCGGATCAAATACTCGGTCGGCAAGGTGCCGCAACAAGACGTGCTGAAGGCACAGGTTGCGTTGACCAAACTGATCGAGCACTTGGTCATGCTCGAACAGGATGCTGAGCTGAGCCGATCAACGCTAAATGCACTGCTTGGCCGCAGTCCTGATTCTCCCCTCGAAGTAGCCGGCCAACATGCCGTGCCCGCGCAGACTCCGGCATTTGCTGACCTTCAACAGCTCGCACTCCAAAGCCGCCCGGAACTGATGGCCGTAATGGCTGCGATCAAACAGGCCCAGGATGAGACGGCACTGGCGCGCAAGCAATACACGCCGGATTTCTCTGCGAACGTCGGATACATGCTTGCGCCGAGCGGTTCGCAATTCCGCAACAACTACATGATCGAAGGCTCAATGACGCTGCCTTGGCTGAATCGGCGCAAGCACGATTCAGAGATCAGCGAAGCGCAGACAGTAGTTGCGGAGCGACAGGCTGAGTTTGAAGCAATGCGGTTGGACGTATTTCGCCAAATTCAGGAGGCGCTGGTGCGGGCAAATTCGGCCAAGCGCCTGGTTGAGCTGTACCAAAACTCGCTGCGGCCCCAGTCCGAAGCGACTCTGCGTTCCACCGTCATTGCTTACGAGAACGATCGCACCGACATTCTCAACTTGCTCGACAGCCAGAACACTACGCTCGACGTGGCTTACGCCTACTTCCGTGCGCTCGCGGATTTTGAGCAGCGAATGGCGGAGCTAGAACTCGCGGTGGGCGCCCCGATCTTACTAACAGCTACACGCCAGAACAGCACACCAGAGGTGACGCGATGAACTACCGCAAAGCCTTCATCGCAACCCTCGTTATCGCGCTCGGAATGGCAGCGGCTCTTATTTATTTTGGACTTCGGACGCGAGTGCCACAAACGCAATCGACCCCGACAACGGCAGCCCAACAGCCGGCCTCAACCGCCGAAACCCCGCCGCAGCAACCGGCACAATCTGAGCCGAACTTGTCACCGGTACAGCTCTCTCCACAACGGCTGCAAAGCATCGGCGTGAAATTCGTCGAGGTCAATCGCCAGTCAGTTCACGATGAAATTCGCGTCACCGGCAACGTTGAAGTCAATGAAGAGCGGCTCGCGTACGTGCAGACGCGCTTTCCCGGATGGATTCAGAAGGTATTCGCGGACGCCACGTATCAGTACGTCCGCAAAGGCCAGCCGTTGTTCACGATCTATAGCCAGGATTTGGTCAGCACAGAACAGGAATTCCTGCTGGCGCTAAAGAATCGGCAGACGCTTGCCAAAACGCAGACCGCGACTGCCTCAAATCAAGCCGACTGGCTGCTCGACGCAGCGCGCCAGAGGCTCCGGCAGTGGAATGTCTCTGACACCGAGATTTCGCGGCTGGAAAAAACGGGCGAAGTGCAGCGTGAGATCACGGTCCCATCTCCTGTTTCGGGCTACATCACGGAGCGCAATGCCTTGCCAAATCAGTTCGTGCAACCCGAGACCAAGCTGTACACGATTGCCGATCTCTCGCAGGTTTGGATTTACGCGCAGGTATTTCAAACCGATGTTGGCCGACTGAAGGCGGGCGATCCCGCAACCGTCACGGTGGACGCCTACCCCGGCCGGTCTTTCCGCGGACGCGTCCAGCAGATTCTGCCTCAAGTCGATTCCACTACCCGCACCGTGCGTGTGCGGCTTGTATTCGACAATCCGGGTTTACTGCTCAAGCCAGGAATGTACGTCAACGTAGCCTTGGGCGTGCCGCTCGGAACACAGCTCGTTGTACCGGCTTCGGGTGTGTTGCAGTCCGGCGCACGACGGATTGCGTTCGTAGATCACGGTAGCGGCTACCTTGAGCCGCGCCAGGTCGAAACCGGGCTGCGCGTCGGCGACAGCTTTGTCGTGCTGAAGGGACTGCGTACTGGCGAGCGCATCGTTGCCTCTGCGAATTTTCTGATCGATTCCGAGGCGCAACTGCAAGCTGCGCTCGGCCAGTTCGCTCCGCCTCCGCCTGGCGCGGGAGGCGCAGGCGGCACGGCAGCCATGCCCGTCTCGCAAGCTGCGAACATCGAGTTCACCACCGAGCCATCACCACCGCGCAAAGGCGGAAATACTTTCCGCGCGAAGCTCACGGATTCTGCTGCCAAGCCGATTACGGGAGCGCAAGTGACGGTCACGTTCTACATGCCGGCGATGCCAGCGATGGGCATGGCGGCGATGAAGACGACTGCCACTCTCCCTGAAAAGAGCAACGGTCTCTATGAAGGCACAGGCGAGCTAGGCAGCGGTGGCACGTGGCAGGTGACGATCACTGTACAGAAAAACGGACAGACACTCGCGAGCAAGCAGATGAACGTGAGTGCGACGGGAGGCATGTAAACATGATCTCCTTCGTAATCGAATGGTGCGCACGCAATCGTTTCCTCGTGTTCACAGGCACAGCTTTGCTCGTGATCGCGGGTATCTGGTCGCTTCAGCATGTGCCGCTCGACGCATTGCCCGATATCTCCGATGTACAGGTGGTAATTCACACCGAATGGGCAGGCGAGCCGCCCAACATCATCGAGGACCAGGTGACGTATCCGCTGGTCACAACATTCTTAGCTGCGCCGCGTGTGAAGGCCGTGCGCGCGCAGACGATGTTTGGTGATTCTTACGTCTTTGTTGTTTTTGAGGATGGAACCGATCTCTATTGGGCGCGTTCGCGCGTGACCGAATATCTGCAACAGCTATCAGGACGGCTGCCGAGCAACGTGCATCCCGTCATCGGCCCGGATGCGACCGGCGCAGGTTGGATTTACGAATACGCCCTCGTTGACCGGTCGCACCAGCGAAGCCTGGCTGATCTTCGCAGCCTACAGGATTGGTACTTGCGTTATCAGCTCGCGACCGTTCCGGGTGTTTCAGAAGTCGCAACTATCGGTGGCTTCGTGCGGCAGTACCAGGTAAAGCTCGATCCCAACAAGCTGCTCGCCTATGGCATTCCGCTTTCAATGGTGATTGACCGCGTTCAGCAGAGCACAAATGAAGTCGGCGGCAATGTCCTGGAGATGAACGGCGCGGAATACATGATCCGAGGCTTGGGTTATCTGCGCTCGCTCGACGATCTCGCCAATGTGTCCGTGAACGCGAAAAACGGCACGCCTGTCCTTATTCGTGACTTGGGAACAGTGGCATTCGGACCAGATGTTCGGCGTGGAGTTGCGGAGTGGAACGGCGAGGGGGAAACCGTTGGCGGAATCGTTGTCATGCGCTTTGGGCAGAACGCGCTTGACATAATCAGTGGAGTGAAGCAAAAGCTACGCCAGATTCAGCCGTCGCTGCCACCAGGCGTCGAAGTTGTCGCGGGCTACGACCGCTCAGGACTGATTGAGGCGTCAATCAAGACTCTACAGCGCGATTTGTTAGAGGAGGCAATCATCGTCAGCCTCGTAACAATCTTCTTTCTGTTTCACTTTCGTTCTGCGTTCATTCCGATCCTCACTGTTCCCGTTGCTGTCATTGCTTCGTTCGTTCCGATGTATTACCTGCACGTCAGCTCGAACATCATGTCACTGGGTGGGCTGGCGCTTGCAATCGGTGTGCTAATCGATGCTGGGCTCGTCATTGTGGAGAACGGCTATCGGCATGTCGCCGATGCTCAAGCCGCGCTGCGGGAGCGCGATCCGGACGCGGAGCTGCCTCGGAAAGAACACTACCGCTTGTTGATCTCGGCGGCGCAGACGGTCGGGCCCGCAATTTTCTACTCACTTCTAATCATCGTCGTCTCATTTATTCCCGTGTTCCTTCTGCAGGCGCAGGAAGGCCGAATGTTCCGGCCGTTGGCCTGGACGAAGACACTGTCAGTCGCGTTCTCATCTTTACTGGCAATCACGCTTGTACCCGCGCTGATGCCGCTCTTCATCCGTGGACGGCTGCGGCCAGAGTCAGCCAATCCGGCTGCGCGATTCACGCAGCGGCTCTATCTGCCGGTTCTTAATTTCGCGCTTCGCCATCGAAAGCTAACGATCCTCGTTAATGTTCTATTCCTGATGATTACGATTCCATTGTTCTGGCGCTTGGGCAGTCAATTCATGCCGCCACTGTTTGAAGGCTCATCACTGTACATGCCAAGTGCGCTGCCCGGAATCTCTATCACTCAGGCCAGCCAGTTGCTTCAGGAGCAGGACAGGATCATCCGCTCGTTTCCTGAAGTGGAATCTGTGTTCGGCACAGTTGGCCGCTCGAACAGCGCAACGGATAACGCTCCACTCGACATGTATGACACGACAATCATGCTTAAGCCGCGAGAGCAGTGGCGCGCCGAAATGAGTTACGAAAAGCTGATCGCTGAGATGGATTCGAAGCTTCAGTTTCCGGGGCTCGCGAATACGTGGACGATGCCAGTCGAGAACCGTCTCGACATGGAACTGACGGGCATCAAAACCCCCGTTGGTCTAAAGGTGCAGGGGCCAAACCTCGACCAGATTCAGCAGGTCGCAACGCAAGTCCAGCAGATATTGAGCGGCTTGCCTGAAATGCGCTCCGGATTTGCTGAAAAAGTCGGGCAGGGATTTTACGTCAATGTCGAAGTAAATCGGTCTGAAGCTGCGCGTTACGGCCTCACTGTGGCCGATGTGCAGCGGGTGATCACGTCAGGAATTGGCGGCGAGAATGTTGCTGAAAATCTGGAAGGGCGCGAGAGATACCCCATCAACGTGCGCTACGAAAGAGATTTCCGAGACAGCGTCGAAGAGCTTGGCCGCGTGCTGGTGGCGACACCCTCGGGAGCCCAAATCCCACTAGCTCAAATCTCGCGGCTCTCGTATTCCCGTGGGCCGAGCATGATCCGCGACGAAGATGGTGCGCTGACGGCATATATCTATGTCGACCTCAATACTCGTAATTACGGTGGCTTTGTCGATAAAGCCGAAAGCCTGCTGCGCGGCCTACATCTGCCCGCCGGTTACACCTACCGCTGGGCGGGAGAATACGAATTCGAGCAGCGCGCAAAGGCGCGGCTGAAAATCGTTCTGCCGGTCGTGTTCTTCATCATTTTCATGCTGCTGTATATGGTCTTCCGCTCAACCGCGGAGGCGGCAGTGCTGATCTTTCCGACCATCTACGCGCTCACGGGAGGTCTGATTCTGCAATGGGCATTGGGCTACAACTTCAGCGTAGCCGTCTGGGTCGGCTATATCGCGTTGTTTGGAATTGCAGTTGAAACCGGTGTTGTGATGGTTGTCTATCTTCACGAGGCTCTGCAGCGCAGAATCGTAACTGGCGTACCGATCAGCGATGACGAAATTCATGCAGCAGCAGTTGAAGGCGCGGTACATCGTCTGCGACCTAAGCTGATGACCGTCACAGCCGTGCTCGCCAGCCTCGCGCCCATCCTGGCTGAGAGCGGCATTGGCTCAGACGTGATGAAGCCGATAGCCGCTCCGATTGTAGGAGGAATGATCACATCAACAATTCACGTCTTGATTCTGGTTCCGGTGTTTTTCGTGATGTTGAAAGAGCGGGCACTCCGACGCGGCACTTTAATCAAGTCAAATGAATTGACCTGATGGCCGGTACAGCTTGAGGATTTGCGACCATGCAATTGAAAGGCGCATCATAAGGAGTCGTTTGCGTTATCGGTGACCTTATGCACAGCTCGCGGCCAGTGACAATTCTCGCGCTTATGTTGGTGCTGACGTTTGGCCTGTCAACCGCGTGCTTCGCTTTGCATGGGCAACTATCAGCTCCCACTACCGGTCAGACGCCCGGCGGCTGCCACGGGCATCATGGCCCCATGCCGCAGCCAGCCCATAGCTGTTGTTATGCTGGCCAGCAAATAACGGCGCCAGTCCAGTTCGCGCCTTCCCCTGTCGCTTTGCACACTGTCGTCGGTTCAATCTGCGGCTTCGATACCGCTGTTTCCCATTCTGGTATTGCCCCTGCGGTTCAGGAGAACGATTCCTCTCCGCCATCTCGTTCTGTTCTTCGGATTTGATTTTTCTAGTCTCTTCGATGATTTGGTCGCGGACCTAGCTATAGCTAGCCGCGCGCTCTGTATTTCCGCCAGAGTCATTCAGCCAGCAGTTCGAGGAATGGAATGTCTTTACGAAAGAATTCTTACGTTTACCGTCTCATTTTCGCACTTGACAACAGTTTTGAGCGTCTGGGCACAGCAATCTGGTCCTCCGCCGACTGAGCAATCGCCACAGAATCAGAGTTCGCAACCGCAACACCAGCAGGCCGCCCCCGAAAAGATGCCCGGAATGCAAATGCCTGCGCCTCAGCATCCGCAGCCGACCCAACAGGGGAAAATGCAAGGTATGAATCACAAGCAAATGCCGGGTATGCAGATGAACATAGAAGAGGCGCCGAAAACCTTTGTCGAGGCGATCACGCATCACGGTACCTCAGGCACGAGCGCCGAACCGAATTCCACGGCTATGCCGATGCTCATGACCATGAAGGGCAAATGGATGCTGATGTTTCACGGTGAGGCAGTCCTCAACGTGGTGCAGCAAAGCGGCCCACGCGGTTCTGACAAGGTGTTCTCCACCAACTGGTTCATGCCGATGGCGCAGCGCCAGCTTGGCTCCGGCACATTTACGGTGCGGACGATGCTGAGCTTTGAGCCGGGAACGGTGACGAAGCGCTTCTATCCTGAGCTTTTCCAGCAGGGCGAGACGGCCTTCGGCAAGCCCATCGTGGACGGACAGCACCCGCATGATTTCATTATGGAACTTGCGGCTGTGTATGACCTAAAGCTCGGAGATAACGGCCTGCTGTCGTTTTACTTTGCACCAATGGGCGATCCTGCAATGGGGCCCACCGCCTATCCACATCGAGCATCGGCATCGGAAGATCCGATTGCACCGCTCGGGCACCATCTCGAAGATTCCACGCACATCGCTGATGATGTGGTGACCGCAGGGCTGACATACAAAAGCGCGCGGTTTGAGACATCGGGATTTCACGGGCGCGAGCCCGACGAATTCCGTTGGGATATTGACTCCGGCAAGATTGATTCTTGGTCGATTCGAGCCACAGTGAACCTAGCGCAGAACTGGAGCGCACAATATTCGTTCGCGCACCTCACCAGCCCTGAGGCGCTCCACCCGAACGAAGACATTGATCGAATGACTGCATCAGTCATGTACAACCGCCCGATCGCGGGTGGAGATTGGGCGACCACACTGCTATGGGGGCGCAATCGCAGCTCCGAAGGCCTCGTCTGGAACGGGTATTTGGCGGAATCAACATTGCGTTTCGCAGAACGCAATTACGTGTGGGGGCGTATCGAAAACGTAGACCGCACGAACGAACTGCTGTTCCGCAACATTCCTGAGTCGCCAAATTTCAGCGAAAGCATAATTGGGCGCGTCCAGGCTTACACAGCCGGATACGACCGAGACGTGGACCTGATTCCGCATCTCGCAACTGCGATTGGCGCACAACTGACAGCCTATTCAACTCCTGGTTCTTTGAAGTCGCAGTACGGCAGCCACCCAGTTGGCGCAGTGGTGTTCATGCGCTTCAGGCCATTCGGGAAGCAACGATAAGAGTAGGCATAAATAACAAATGCAAACATCAAAAAGGAGACAACATGAAATCCGCAATGACTCTTGTGTTCGCAGCGATTATGGTTCTCGGCGCAGTCCAGCTCAGCGCTGCGAATCAACAGCAACTAACGGGAATCGTGAGCGATTCGATGTGCGGCGCCTCGCATATGGCGAAGGATAAAACTGCTGCCGAATGCACCCGGATGTGCGTAAAAGATGGTTCGAAATATGCGCTGGCTGTGGGCGATAAGGTGTACACGCTTGCCGGGCATGAGGCTGAACTGGACCAGCTCGCCGGCGAGAAGGCGACAGTTAAAGGTGAGGTCAAAGGCAACGCCGTCCAAGTTCAAAGCGTCTCGGCGGCAGCCAGGAAGCAGTGAAGGCTTGATGCACCATCATCACGGAGCACACGACAAACTCGAATCGGCTGCCAAGCCGAAACCCGCTGAACCGGGCTATCCCGAACATCCGGAACACAGGGTCTCAGCCCCGCACCCCACCGGAACACTTGCGCATGGCGCGCACGAGGGGCATGACAAGCACGCGGGTCACAGCATAGCGATGTTCCGCCGCAAGTTTTGGCTATCGCTCGCCCTGACGCTGCCAACGCTCGTGTGGGGACACATGCTGCAGCGGGCACTCAGGTACACGGCTCCGCATTTTCCCGTCGCAATGTCAATCCCGCCTCTGTTTGGCACAGCAGTTTTCCTATACGGCGGCTGGGTATTCATCCAGGGAGCTATCGGCGAACTTCGCGCTCGCTTGCCCGGCATGATGACCCTCATTGCGCTGGCTATTTCTGTTGCGTTCGTCTTCAGCGCCACAGTGACACTCGGCTATCCGGGGATGCCCCTCTGGGAAGAGCTGTCAACCTTAGTGACGATCATGCTGCTAGGGCATTGGATCGAGATGCGCTCCATTGCGCAAGCCCAGGGGGCGCTCAAGGAACTCGCGAAACTCTTGCCTGACACAGCGGTGCGTGTAGTCGGGGATCGCATGGAGGACGTCCGCGTTTCTGAGTTGCGCGATGGAGACGTCCTTCTTGTCCGCCCAGGTGCAAGCGTTCCGGCAGACGGTGTGGTGCGCCAAGGCGAGAGCGCCGTAAACGAATCGATGATTACAGGAGAATCGCGCCCCGTCCACAAAGCCCTCGGAGATAAGGTCATCGCTGGTACGGTCAACGGGTCAGGCTCTCTACGGATTGAAGTCACGGGAACAGGTGAGCGCACAGCACTGGCAGGAATCATGCGGCTTGTTGCGCAGGCTCAGTCCTCGCGGTCACGAGCGCAGGCGTTGGCAGATCGCGCCGCGTTCGTGCTCACGCTTGTAGCTCTTGTAGCGGGCGCAGTGACGCTAATCGTATGGCTTTCATTGCACGCGACTACTGCATTCGCGATTGAACGCTTAGTGACCGTGCTGGTCATTGCTTGCCCGCATGCACTGGGTCTCGCAATTCCTCTAGTCATCGCGATTTCAACTACCCTCGCCGCCCATAGTGGCCTTCTTGTGCGTGATCGCCGCGGCCTCGAAGATGCTCGCACCATCGATGCGGTCGTGTTTGACAAAACCGGCACTCTGACGCGCGGTGAGTTCGGCGTTGTGAATATTGCGACGGCAGACACGCTTTCGCCGGAAGAGGCGCTGCGACTCGCCGCCGCCATTGAACGCGATTCGGAGCACACTATCGCAAAAGGGATCGTTCGGACCGCTGAGCAGCGCAAGCTAAACCTTCCATCGGCCGAGGCATTCGAAGCCATTCCCGGAAAGGGCGTGAAAGCACGAGTTGATGGGCGTGAGCTCTACATCGGCGGTCCGGCGTTACTCCAGACCTTGGGGATAACAGTTCCTGAGCGTTTGAATCGCGCAGCGCTCGAAGCAGGCAATCGTGGGCAGTCGGCCATCTATCTCACTGAGCCGAGCGCTGCGCTGGCCGTATTCGCGGTCGCCGATGTGATTCGACCGGAATCGCACGAGGCCGTGCGGCTTCTACATCAGCGCGCCGTTCAAGTCGTTATGATGACCGGCGATGCACACGCTGTGGCCGATGCAGTTGCCAAAGAGCTTGGAATCGATGTCGTCTTCTCGGAGGTACTGCCAGAACAGAAGTCCTCCAAAATTGAAGAGCTGAAGCGTTCCGGCAAGCGCGTTGCAATGGTTGGGGACGGAGTTAACGACGCGCCTGCGTTGGTCACGGCCGATGTAGGAATCGCGATCGGAGCCGGAACTGATGTGGCGGTCGAAGCAGGAGACATCGTGCTGGTTCGCAATGATCCACGTGATGTGCCACGAATCCTCGATTTATCGAAGGCAAGCTATCGAAAGATGATCCAAAATCTTGCCTGGGCTACCGGATACAACGTCATAGCAATTCCACTCGCCGCTGGAGTTCTGGCGCGTTGGGGAATTGTCCTCTCACCTGCAATCGGCGCCGTGCTGATGTCCGTGAGTACGATCATCGTTGCCATCAACGCGCAACTGCTTCGTCGCGTGCGACTGCAGTGACGACTTTAGGTGATTGGAAGGATGTGCAAGAGATGTTGAAGATGGTAGACAAACCAGTGGGCTAGCATCAGATGTCGCATGGCTGAGACGAGACAACTCGCAGTTGCGCCGCCGAGTCATTCTTACGACTCCGCGATTGAACGGATTCAGTGGCTCACAGTCATTTGGATGTCCGTAGAGCTTGCAGTCGCGCTGATTGCGGCGATGCGCGCCCACAGTGTGGCGCTTGCTGCATTTGGAGGCGATAGTGCGATTGAACTGCTGTCTGCTGCCGCTGTGTTGTGGCGGCTTCGTACCAATCGCCCAGATGCAGAAACAACAGCAACGAAAATCACAGGCTGGCTGCTGATCGCATTGGCAGCATTCATTGCTGCTGGTTCCACCTACACCTTTGTTTCGGGATCACAGCCGCGACCGAGCTACTTCGGGATCGCTCTCCTCGTTGCTGCTGGTGTCGTGATGCCGTTGCTGGGTCGCCGCAAGCGGGAATTGTCTGCCGCAGCGAACACCGCCTCATTGCGCGCCGACGCCACACAGAGTTCCATTTGCGGATATATGGCCTGGATTGCTCTTGCCGGTCTGCTACTGAATGCGTTCGGACATTTCGCCTGGGCAGATCCGGTTGCCGCTCTCGCGCTCCTGCCCATCGTAGCTAAAGAGGCAAAGGAAGCTCTGGAAGGACAAGCTTGCTGCGGGAATTGATGGTGGGATTCTGGGTCTTTTGCAGCGGGCAATTATTGGAAGCGGTCCGCGCGAGTCGAAAAATACAGTTTCAAAAAACTGGGTAACACACTAGGTAACAACCTTGCCTAAATCTGCCTATTTATGCCTACGAAAATGCGTGGGAAACCGCTGAAACCATTGATTTCTGGGTTGCTGATTCAAAAACAGTAGGTTGAAGGTTCGATTCCTTCCGCGCTCACCATCTTTTCAAGCACTTGGCGGTCTCGAACGGCCGTCTTCCCACCGATTGTGTCCATTTTGTGTCCACTATTGCACGCGCTGACTGGCAACGTGCGCAATTTCGTCGATGTCCTGGTGCTGATACTTCATGGTGGTTGCTACTGCGGCGTGGCCCATCGCCTTCATCACCGCAAATAGGTTTTTCGTGGCCCGGTACATTTCAGTTCCGAAGCCGTGACGAGCACAGTACAGGACCAAGTCATCCGGCAGGCCAGCTCCTTCCGAGCAACCTGGAATGGTCTCGCCACCGTAGTGAGATGGCCACACTTTGCCCGTTTTGATGGAAAGACCCAGCCCTCCTTTTGATCGGAATACCGCGCCAGCAGCGCTTGGAGAACGCGTGGGCTGATCGGAACGTGCCTTCGCCCCTTTGGGGTCTTGCTGTCGTAGACGAAGTAGCGACTGTTCGACCAGTCCAGGTGCTCCCAGCGCATTGTGAATACTTCCTTCTGGTTTCGCATTCCGGCATCGCGCATAACCATGAGCACGTCTCGGAGGGGCTGTTTGCAAAAAGGCAAAAGCCTCGCTTCGACGTGTTCGTCTATGATGCGCTCCCGCTCCCGTTCCTGTTGCAGTTTGATCTTCGGAGCCGCTCTAAGCACTCTCCACTCTTCCGCTTTGCCGAGCATACGCCGAAGCGTGCGAAGTGCATTGTTGTGGTTCGACGGGCCTCCCGGAAAACTGAGCATGGCGGTATCGTCTTGGGAAATTGCGTCAAGCCGCATACTGGCCACGTCCGTGTCCGCGAGCAACCGCCATCCGTTGGCGTAATAGTCTTTTGACTTCTGTTTCAACATGCTTTGGTTGTTGACCCAATCAAGGAACCGCTTGCTAAACTCACCAAGCACCGGACTGCGTCTCAGTAGAAGTACGCCTCCTCGTTCCTCGGCTTGGGCCATGGTGAGTGCCTCGATTCTTCGAGCGGCCGTGAGTGTGGTTTTCTTCGTGGATCCCCGATAACGTCTACCGTGGATTCGAAAACGGAAGTGATAGACCCGACCTCGCTTGTAAAGAGCCATCGCTTACCCTCCATGTGCCCGCACGGATGGCTTTCGCTTGTTGGCTCTGACGTAAGCTTCTACGTCTGCAAGATCATACTTTATCCGGCCACCGAGTTTCACGTAGGCAGGACCAATGCCGGCGCAACGCCAATAACGAAGGGTGCTCTCGGGCATGTCCCACATTTTCGACAGTTCCTTCGTGCTCACGAGACGGGAACCGCAATTCGTCCGGCCAGCCGGGCCGACCATGGAATCTGGCGTCCTCGTTTTAAGGTTTTCTTTCGGCAGTGCTAGTGTGCTGACTGCCGGCATCTCTGCAGGCGGCATGGAAAGGCCTCCCACGAGAACCTACGAGGGGCAGTACCCAAATGTCCAAGACTTCTCGATATCCGTATTGATAACCGCAGTCTATTGAACCTAGCGCTTGCGACTGGAAACGAGAATACGGACGCAACCAGGTCTGCAGTGTGATCGAAACGCCTTCGATGTTGTTTCAAGGGCAACTTGATCGCGAGTCCGGACACCACAGTGTCGGTAGATTTGGCTTAAGGAGGCAGGCAACTGCGATAGCCTAGATTCAGCTCATATCAGGTCGACGTTGTAGTCGCGCAGCAGTTGGCTGAGAAGTGGTCTGTTTGAGGAGGCCGTCAATGAACCGAGTGAACTCACCTTGAAACTGGAGCTCGGTCGCGTGAAGATCGCATACGCCACGCGGGTTGGATCATGCCGTGCGGGGTAGCGAATCCCATCAGGCTTCGAAGGATGGAGCCGAAGGGCGGCCGACCATCTTTGAGCGACTTTGTACGATCCAGTCACAAGCCGAGCGTCGGCCCCGATGTGCGTTAATCCACCGGAACTAGCCAGGTCGACGAACCGCAGTTCCTCGGTCAATTGGAGTCTGGCAATCTCCCGCGCGTCGAGATAAGCTCCGGAGACTGCCGGCACACCTGTGGTTGAGCCACAGGACTCAATGAAACAGCATTGCGGGTCCTCACCTGCATAGAGAACTCCGAAACACGCAACGGTAGGACAGTCCGGGTCGTCGAATCGATAATTTCCCGACATACCGAAATAGATCGGATCGTGAGCGCTTTGGTGATGCCGATACAATACATCGCCGACCTTCAGCGTGAAAATGAGTGGAGTCTGAACGTGGAGCTCCGGATGAGGGAGAGGGTGTTCTCCCGGCATGTCGGTCATAGAGCTCCTTGTTCACCATACCCGCTAGCCGCGCGCGTGACTTCTTCTAGCAATCCCTTTTGAAGACTTTCAATCGGGGTTTTCCGGCCGAGTCTCTCGTTTGGACTGGTGAAGAAAACCATCTGCATCCACGGATCAAGTGACTTCAGCTGGGCAAGGACTTCTTCGAGACCTCTGATTGTCTTGCCATCCTCGAATTGGAAGCTCGGATAGCTGTACCCGCGCCGTCCTTGTGTCAGCGCAAGGAGTTGATTCGAAGAACGTCGCTTGTCAACTGCTTGTCTTGAAATACCTAGCACCTCCGCGACTTGCTCAGAGGAAAGAGCACCTCCCGAAACCTCAAGCATCTGTTTCTTCCTCTTGAGGCCTCTGATTTTGGCAGCAAGAAGAGGGTCGTCCGCGATCAATTGAGAAGTTCCAGGAGCCGAGCTGAGCGCTTCAAGTGCTACCAGGAAATCGGTAGGGGCTCCGGTTGCTTGTTCGATGGTGGTGCCCGGGAGACTCTCCTCCAAGTTGATGAAGGCTCTCAATATCCGGGACTGAAACGCCGGATGCTTGGTCTCAGCAATTTCTCGCAATGCCCAGCTGAGGAAGCGATGCTCAGGCTGGGGATCTGGCTCGATATTGAGCCAGAACTTATCACCTTCGACTGCTGTACTGACGAGAAATCTATCGAGGTTCAGTTTGAGGCAGGTCTCCTTCATCTCGAAGAAGACCCATTGGTGGGCCGTCTTCAATTTTAGATCACTCCGATTGTGTGAGATGAAACAGAGGAGATCGGACGCCCCCGACCCTCGGGAAAAAGTAAATGGTGCTTCACGCTCACCGGATTGTCTAAGCCATTTCTGAATGGTCTGTTCTATCTGGTCGAGAGTTTCGGGATGTTCGGAAACAGTGAGCATGAAAACCCTCCGATTGACAAGTTAAATTGTATGTTGCTTGATGCTACTTGGTCAACCATAGATTCTCGCAGTGCGCAATTCTATTCTCTGTTGTGGTTACCGAAAACTCCGTCCGATCTGAAAACGCATAGGTTACGATCATTCGTGGGATCATGGTGGCTTCCATGATGAACTCTCTTTTTGTCGCTCTTTTCGCTTTGGTCGCCTCCAGTTTTCGGGCCCGTGCCGCCCTGCAGGTGGAGATTCTCGCCCTTCGTCACCAACTGGCCGTTCTCCACAAGAACGGGCCGCGTCGCCTGCGCCTCAAGCCCTCCGACCGATTGTTGTGGGTTCTGTTGTCGCGATTTTGGTCGGGTTGGCGCCCGTGCCTGCAGATGGTTCAGCCCGATACGGTCATCCGTTGGCACCGGAGAGCTTTCGCCTGGTATTGGACCAGGAAATCGCGGCGCCGCCCAGGAAGACCGGACGTGGCGGCGGAGATTCGCGATCTAATTCGGCGCAGGAGCCAAGCCAACCCCTTGTGGGGCACACCCCGCATTCACGGGGAACTGCTCAAGTTAGGGATTGCGGTGGCGCCATCGACGGTGACTAGATATTTGCCTCGTCCCCGGAAGCCGCCTTCCCAGACCTGGCTAACCTTCCTAACGAATCATCTTGCCCAGACCGCAGCAATCGACTTTTTCACCGTGCCGACGGCGACCTTCCGGGTTCTGTTTGTCTTCCTCGTGCTCTCCCATGATCGACGCCGTGTGGTGCACTTCGGGGTGACCGAACACCCCACCCAGGAGTGGACCATGCAGCAGATGCGAGAAGCGTTTCCCTGGGACCAGGCACCGAGATATCTGCTGCGCGATCGAGACGCCATCTACGGAAGAGACTTCTCCGCCACGACCCGAGATATGGGAATGGAGGAAGTGCTTACTGCGCCGCGGTCGCCCTGGCAAAATCCGTACGCGGAACGATTCGTGGGCTCCATCCGACGCGAGTGCCTGGACCACGTTATCGTGTGGAACCAGAGATCGTTACGCCGAACTCTGCTCCGCTATTTTGCCTACTATCAGCGGTCGCGGACGCATTTAGCCTTGGCCAAAGACGCCCCGGAGCCCAGGGCAGTGGAACCGCCAGAACAGGGGCGCGTGGTAGCGATTCCTCAGGTCGGGGGACTACACCACCGATACCAGCGACGCGCCGCTTAGTTGCTCTTAAGAAATCGGGCTTTGAAACCGACCTCTGGCTTCGGGCCAAAGCGAACGTCTCCGCCATCCCAGCCGTCTTCGCATGTCACGGACACCAACTCCTTTGAGTCCCGGTGCGATCGTCAACACCCTCGGCACTGTAGCTGCCAAAGGGAAACCGCAATCCGTGTTCCTCAAAGAGGCCAGTCCATGCGCGGACGGAGTTTTCGGTAAGCACAACCGGGAACCGGCCCCAACAAAACGCGTTCCGGACACCGAGCCGGAAAGACGCGCTCAGCGCGTTGGAGCGGGTACGTCAAGCAGCAAGTAAGCCATCCCCGAGCAGGGCAAGTGGCTGCGGGCGGTTGTGGGAGGACACTTTCGCTACTACGGAGTGCCCATGAACCGACCGGCGCTGGCGATGTTTCGATTCCGAGTCGGCTGGTATTGGCATCGCACGCTTTCGCGGCGGAGCCAGAACGGCCACGTCCTTTGGGATCGCATGCGGCGTCTCATGACTCGCTGGCTGCCCCCGCCTACTGTCTGTCATCCCTATCCCCTGCGCCGCATGGGCGTCATCACCTAAGGCATGTGTTCGTCAACCTGACCTGGCCCACTTTGATCATTTCATTTGGCCCACCTCTCAGCAGTTGTTTGGTGATTCGCTGACCTCGGCTTGCGCGGAGCCCTGCGACGCCCGTAGGGCGTCGCGTTTAG
>Ga0209154_1000506_pt1 | contig 25921 bp, 19 predicted proteins | sample GraSoiAngelo_121_FD_185878 | JGI IMG/M metagenome (GOLD analysis project Ga0209154, IMG submission 185878) | Grasslands soil microbial communities from the Angelo Coastal Reserve, California, USA - 14_0919_12_20cm (SPAdes) (version 2) | ecosystem: Environmental > Terrestrial > Soil > Grasslands ... | reverse complement strand
TATTACGGATCAGAGATCGGGCAGAAGGAACTTGGCTGGGACCGCGAAATCACCCGCGGTCCCTACGAAGGCTGCGAGCACCAGATCAAGGACCATACCTAACCTCATGGCACAAGACGTTCTGCAACAGACATATGACGCAATCGTGGTCGGCTCAGGAGCGACCGGCGGCTGGGCGGCGAAGCGGCTCTCCGAAGCCGGATTGAAAGTTGCACTGCTCGAAGCAGGCCGCGCGGTGTCGGCGCGAGAATTCACCGAGCACGTTCCTTCCTTCCAACTGAAATATCGCAACCACTCGCCGGAAGTGATGCGAACTCGGCCGATTCAGAGGCAATGCTATGCGTGCATGGAATACAACTACGAATGGTTCGTGAATGATCTGGAGAATCCCTACAGCACCCCTCCAGACAAGCCATTCACGTGGCAGAGGCTGCGAATTCTGGGAGGCAGGTCGTTAGTCTGGGGACGGCAGAGTTATCGGTTGAGCGATGTGGATTTCAAAGCTGCCAGCCGCGACGGCTACGACGTCGATTGGCCATTCTCGTACGCAGACCTCGCGCCTTGTTATGACCTTGTCGAACGCTACGTGGGAATTACCGGCGCCGCCGAGGGGAATGAGATGTTGCCTGACGGGCAGTTTCTCCCGCCGATGAAAATGAGCTGCGGAGAGATACGGCTGCGCGAGAGCATCAAAAAGAAGTTAGGACGAACTCTCACTATTGGCCGAGCCGCCATTTTGGCCGCGCTCCCTGTCATTACTGTGGTCCTTGCGAGCGGGGCTGCGTGACTTATTCCTATTTCAGCAGCCCGTTCACCACCGTGAAAGATGCGTTGAAGACGGGAAAATGCACGCTGATCACCGATGCAATCGTGAGCCACGTTGAGATGGACACAAACGCCAACAAAGCACGTGGCGTCAGCTTCGTTCATCGTACGACGAAGGAAACGAAACAAGTTCGCGGACGGACTGTGATCCTGTGCGCACAGGCGCTTGAGTCCACGCGCATTCTGTTGAACTCATCGACACGCGAGTATCCCAAAGGTCTGGGGAATTCCAGCGGACTTCTGGGGCACTATTTGATGGACCATGTTGTGGGTGGTGGAGCGAGCGGAACGTTTCAAGACTTGAAGATCCTCCCCAACGCCAATCCTCCTCACCGGCCGAATGGAATTTACGTGGTGCGTTATCGCAACACGCCCGCCGAGGGCAAGCATCCCTATTTCATTCGCGGCTACGGATTTCAGGGCGGCTCCGCGCCCGAGTTCAACATGGGTGCACCGGGTATTGGCGCCGATTACAAGAAGGCCGTGAAGCTTGGGACCTACGATGTTTCACTAGGCGCGTTTGGGGAGTCGCTGGCAAACTTCGATAATTACTGCGAGATCGACCCCAAGCTTACGGACGCATGGGGAATTCCCGCGCTGCGCATAAGCATGGCCCACGGTAAGAATGAGGCTGCCCTGATGCGCGACGCTGGAATCACCGCCGCAGAAATGCTCGAGGCGGCGGGGGCAAACAATATCCGTCTCACTACCGGAGTCGAAATGCCGGGAATGGCGATCCACGAAGTTGGCACTGCCAGAATGGGAAATGATCCGAAGAAATCGGTCCTGAATAGGTTTTGCCAGTCGCATGACGTGAGCAACTTGCTGGTGACTGATGGTTCGTGTTTCGTTTCGTCGGCGTGCCAGAATCCGACCCTCACTATGATGGCCATCACGGTACGCGCGTGTGATCATCTGGTCGAACGTTTCAGACGGAACGAGGTTTAGGGACCAATGAAGAGCACATTTAACCGCCGAGAATTGTTGCAAACCGGAGCGATCGCTGCGGCGAGCATTGCTCTACCTATCCCCATCCTTGCAGCACGCAAAAAATCCGTCCTCGTTTTTACCAAGTCGTCCGGGTGGGAACATGACGTGGTGAAACGAGTAGATGGCAAGGCCAGCATCGTGGACCAGACCATCACGTCGCTTGGCGGCAAGCACGGTTTCGATGTTACCGCCACCAAGGACGGCCGAGTTTTTGATTCAAAGGATCTCCACAGTTATGCCGCTGTATTTTTCTTCACCACCGGCGATCTGACAACTGCAGGAACCGACAGGAATTCGCCAATGTCGCCGCAAGGCAAGCAGTCGTTGCTAGATGCTATTCGTGACGGTCTTGGCTTTGTTGGGGTTCACGCCGCGACTGATACCTTCCACACTCAGCCCGATCCCGAAAATGGTTCGAACCGCTACGTCGCACATGGAGATAAATCCGATCCCTATCTGCGTATGCTCGGCGGTGAATTCATCACTCATGGCAGCACGCCGCGACTGCAGACCACATACCTCCTCATCAGCGATCCAAAATTTCCAGGCCTTGAAGGAGTATCTTCTCCCGTGAGCCTCAATGATGAGTGGTACTCTTTGAAAGACTTCAGGACGGATATGCACGTAATTTTGACTCTTGATACAGAAGGTATGAGCGGAAAGCCGTACCAGCGGCCGCCCTATCCGATCACGTGGGCGCGGATGGAAGGTAAAGGCCGGGTTTTCTACACGGCGATTGGCGACCGGCCGGAGAACTGGGCGAATGCGTTCTTCCTGAATCTTCTCGGAGGCGGGATTAGCTGGTCCATCGGCGACGCCAACGCTTCACTCGAGCACAATCTGTCGCAAGCCGCGCCTGGTTACAACGCAATCCCGCCAAAGCCAAATGATTAGCTCTTCGACAAGTCTCATCACAGTTTTGCCGTTCCGGCGCGCATAAGCGAGAGGAAAAAATAGCACAGTCGGCATCCATGTGAGAATAACTCCCTGCCTTGGGGCACTCTGTGCCATGGTGGTCGGTCTCGGTTGGGAGCCGCCGGATTTCGGATATCTGCAGGTGGAGATTCGTCGCCCGCTATGGTTCGGCGTTATCGCTGTCTCTGCCGGTCACAGGTTTTCCCGCAGTGCTCGAAGCAGCGCTCATGCGCTAGCTTGTGAACATGTGAGTCCACGGGGGAGGCGACTCCGGTCGTCCCTTGCTTGCTACCCTGAATATCGCCGAATGCTGGACGATGTTTTACGGCAGTGACCGCATCCTCCGCCGACGATCCGGACGTTCTGTGCTTCGCGATGATGATCCAGAATGAAATTTTGATCTGTCGCTTGATCCCTACGCGATGCAGTGGAGAATCGCGGGAGATGGCACGGAGATCAGCGCGGGCCTCGGGCGACCAGATCACGGCGATCCGCTGGGGCGCGGGCGGTTCGGTCATTTCTCCAGGCCGAACTCACGCCGCATGTCTTCGTGGGGAATGCCTTCTCCGCGGGCGAGCGAGGCGCGGGAGCAGTCGAGTGCTGCTGCGGTTTCGGGCGTGATCTCTTCCTCATCCACCGGAGCAGAAGCCAGCGAACGCGAAAGTGGGCTGGTCATCACCTGGAGCAGATGAACGGCGGCGGCGAGCTGGCCAGCATCGAGCTGATCCAGGAGCTGGTGCGCCTGCTGTTTTTCGCCTACGCAAGGAAAAATCCCTCGGCGTTGAGGCGCCAATCGTAGCGCTCCATTTGCGCTCTGTTTGTCGGTTTAGCAGGAACATCTGTAGCCTTGAGTGTCATCCGTGGCCGTGCATGTCATTGAAATTACGTTTCGTTGTGGATTCCTTCCGCGCTCACCATCTTTTCAGTACTTGCCGGAAGTATGGGCGAAGGATAGGACACGGAGAAAGGAGACGGGAGTACCAGCGGAGATTCGATTTCAAACCAAGCCGGCGATTGCACTGGAACAAATTCGCACGGCCGTAAGGCGTGAGATTCCCGTCGGATAAGGAGTCCCTCCAGGATCGCGGGGGCACGGTTCTATCGGAAATCTGGGAAGGATAGTTGTTGCGCCGTCGCCTAGTGAGATATACAATTATTATGTATATCAATGTTAGGGGGTGCCATGCAGGTCTCGAAATGGGGTAATAGCCTGGCCGTTCGATTGCCCGCCGCAGTGGTGGAGGCGCTCGATCTCAAGGAAGGAGACGCCATTGAGATTCGGATCGCCCGCAGGCGAGTCTTCGAGGTAAGTCGCGATCAGAGCAAGCACCAGGCGCTCAGCCGCTTGCGCAAACTGCGCCGTCCCTTGCCTCCTGGATTCGTCTTTGACCGAGTGGAGGCGAATGCGCGATAAGGTGTTCTTCGACACCAATGTGCTCATCTACGCGATTGCGCAGAACGATGGACGCGGTCACCGGGCCGAGGCCCTCCTTGCAACAGGCGGTGTAGTAAGTGTGCAGATCTTGAATGAATTCGTCGCTGTTGCGCGCCGCAAGATACGCATGCCTTGGAATGAGGTAACCGAAGCGCTGGATGCGATTCGGGTTCTTTGCCCGTCACCAGTCGCAATCACCATAGACACGCATGAAGCGGCGTTGAGAATTCGACAGAAGTATGGCTTTGAAATCTATGACGCGCTAGTCGCGGCCTCCGCCTTGGAAGCTGACTGTGCGACGCTCTATTCTGAAGACCTACAGGACGGCCAGATCATCGATCACCAACTCACGATTAGGAATCCGTTCACCTGATTGAACGGCGCTGGGGAAGAAGGTTGCTCAGTTGCTGGCCCTCTGAAGGTTTTCACGCTGGTGCCGAGCGTTGTTTTCTTGCATCGCCGACCAAGTTCAAAGAGGACAAATTCTGCCAAAACCCGACGGCTGCGTCGCGGCCTCACCCATCAGCTAGGATCCCTCCTACGCCGAGGCACATGCGGTCTTACCAGAATCATTACTGTAAAAATGCTAGCTTAGCTTGACAGAAAACTTCGCGGCAGTGGCGTTCAACAAACCCAGCTGCATGGTATTCTCTGCCTGTCTCTTGGTGTTTACTACCGCTGGGTTGGTCGTGATCCACTATCGGCTGCAGAAGCAGCTGGAAGAGATGCGCTAGCAGATGGTCAAAATGCAGAATCGGATTGCGGAGTTGGAAGCCCCCTACCGCTCCTCATTTGGACTTCAGCTTCATTTGGACTTGAGCTTCGCCAATGCATCCTTCACCCGGGGCGCCAAGGAAGAGTCAGGCGCTTCCTTCAAATACTCTTCATATTCCTTAGCGATTTCATCGTCCTGGCCTCTTCCCGTGAGCGCCTGCGCCACGATCAAGTGTGAAACCGCAAACTGCTTGTGGTTGGCAAGAGAAGGCACTTTGCGGGCATTGGTGAGAGCGAGGGCGGTTTCGCCGTTTTGTAGCTCAACGTTGGCGAGGGCGGTGAGGATCTGCGCGCTTTTCGGCCGGTCGGCAGCAGCACGCAGCAGATACGGCTCCGCTTCCTTGTATCGCAGGTTCTCGTAATAGAACTGACCCAAATAGAGATTGGCTTGCTGCAGAGTCGGATCAATCTGTGTGGCGGTGCGGAACGCCTCCACGGCATCCTTGCCGTCCTTCAGTTGAATTTCCACCAGTCCAAGATTGTTGAGTGCTTCTGCGTATTTCGGAAACGCAGCAATCGCCTTCTGAAAATGATCTTTGGCTTCCTGCCAGCGCTTCTTGTCCATTTCCTTCGAGCCCAACTTGAACTCCTGCTTGGCAGCCTCTGGGACGATTGGCGCGAGAGCTGGGCCGGACACCTCACCGCCAGCCGTCTCCGTCAAGCGCACCTGTATACTTTCCGTGATATAAGGTCCCCCTTGGCTGCCACCCGTTTCAATGGGCTCGCTTGTCGTTGTCTCGACGTCGGGCCCGCTCACCCGCACCTGATAACGCCCGCTGGAAACGCCGTCGAACGTAGCGCCGCCATTTCCGTCGGTTGTCCGTATATCCGCCACGCCCCCGAACGGAGAAATCAGCTCTACCCGCAATCCTGGCGCGGGCCGGTGGTTCCGCTGGTAAGTGACACGAACGGTTATGGTGGTCATTCCGGCAGAAGAACCCGAACTCATCGTGGTTGGCTGCTGTGCGGCACTTGCCGCGGAGAGAAAGGCAACCGCCAAAGTCGGCAACCAAATATGACTCGATCTCATGACTGTCCCATCTATCCAGGCGAAGGTTTCGGTAGCCGCTAGCTCAGAAACGGACAAATTATAGACCCGACTGGAACAGCGGCAGTGATGATTTCGTGCCTCAGAATGGCGCGCTACCGCTTGCTTTCCCGCGTGGCGGGAACCTCCAATGCCAGATCGGCCGTTCCAAACAATCCCGTGAGGTTATCCCGCACGCCGAGACGCAAAATGTATTTCCCCGGCGCGAGCCGGATAGGCACGTTCATGGGCAGCTCCTGCTTGCGCACCCGTTCGTAGGTCGGCTCCGGGAGAGATGCCTCCGCGGTCTGCACTTCCGCCTTCACCAGCTTGCCTTCGGGAGTGAACGCCTGTACCTCAAACTGCAGTGTGCAGTAGTGGTGGTTCTCGGCTTCGGTTTCAAACGAAAGCGTGGAAGGATCCACCGCAAATTCAACCACCGTGTCCGAATCCGGCGGCGGAGGCAGCGCCCGAGCCATGAAGGTCACTTCCGTCGAGGGCAGTGAATCCGCTGTCAAAGCCGCCGTCAGCCTGCGCTCGCCGTTGTCCTTTCGCCAATCGGAAGGATTCAGCGCGAAATATCCGCGGCGGTACCGCAACTGCACGCCCGGCCGGTCCACCTGCAATTTGATTTCGCGAAACTTCCCGCCCCACTTTTTGTTGCTGGGGTAGTAGCCGAGCATGTAATAGGAACTCGACTCCCTCAGCGCCGATTGAATGGCATCATCAAGGTCGTTACGGTTACCGAAGTAGCGTCCGCCGGTGTCGGAGGCAATCGTTTCCAGAGCGTCGTGCGTGGAGAATCGTTGGAAGGCCTCGCCGCTCAATGCGCGATTGGCATCGATGCCAAGGTGAATCTTGCCGCCCGCATCCCGGCCGCTGAGGCTTGGATCCCCTAGGCTGTCCGGCGCCAGCCCGCCCGCATCAATGGTGTACGTGGCAACATGCGCATCGTTCAGCAGATTGACCGTCCGCCGGATTTGATCGCCATAATTTCTTTGTGCCTCCATGCTGCTGGGCGAATCTGCCACCACGGAAAACGGGAACCCGGCTGAAAACCACAGCAGCACCTTGCGACCACTTTGTCCGGAGACGAAGCGGGCAATTTGCTCCACAGCCGAAAGGGTGATCGAAATGCGGGTATCGCGCGAAAAATTTTCCGATTCCCGCTCGAAGCGGTCCATCATGTAAGCAATATCTTCGAAAATGCTGGCGTTGCTTCCGCCGGCCGCAAGCGTGGCGGGAAGCCCGGGGTCCGGGCGGCTGCTGGTCGGCCCGCCCTTGGCCTGCGCTGGCAAATTGACACTTGGCGCGGGAACAGAAGCTGGATGCGTTTCCATCTGGCCGCCTCTGCGCGCCAGTGCTGGCGTTTCCGCCAGGTAGCGGTCCAGCGCCGCTCGCAACAGAAGCGGGTCTTGGGTGAAATCCTGCAGCACCGTCAGTTTGTTGGTGAGGGCAATCACCGCCAGCTTCGTGTTCGGATCGTATTGCCGAGCCAAAAACGTCAGCATCTGCCCCTTCACGTAAATCTGGTCTTGCGGAGGAGTGTTGAGGCCGTCGAGCAGCAGCACGGCCACGGTGCCGTTTTCCGCATTCGTTTGCGTCACCACAGGGCGGTTGGTCGTCACGTGCTGAGGAAGGACCGGCGGCGGCGCTACCTTCGCAGGCTCAGAAATGCGCTCGGAGAAAGATGCAATCCGCTGACGAACGCCGTCTTCGGTCACCGTGAAGTCATCCGCTTTCAGGTCCTTGACCGGATGGCCCTCCTTGTCGAGGACAACTGTATCAACCAGCACCATGCGGGTGGTTACGCGCAGCACCGGCTCCGGGTTTTTCGGAGGGGGAGAAGGCTGCTGCGCGGCGACAAGCGCACTGGCCAACACCATCACCATCCTAATCTGCACTACGAACCGCTTCATTGACGCAGGTCCTTCAACCCGCTTGCCGGTTACTGCCGCGGCAGATGGGGCTTGGGCCTGAATTTCTGGTACATCACCATGGCCTGGTCTGCGTCGTTGGCGCGCCCTTCGCGCCGGTAGGCGACGCTGAGCTGATAATAACCGTAATCGGTCGGGTGCAGGCGGATCGAGGTTTCCAGATCCTGAATGGCGTCTTTCACCTTCCCTTGTTCCAACAACGCCTTCCCCAGCTCATAATGAGCATCGGAATGGTTCGGCTGTCGGCTCACCACATCCTGCAATAACGGGATGGCCGCATCCGCCTCATGTATCTGCAGCCGCACGTATCCCAACTGGTATTCCGCCGGGATGTAACCGGGATTGACCGATAGCTCCTGCTGAAATTGATCCGCCGAAGTATCCAGCTTTCCCTGCTTGAGCGCCACCATCCCTGAATAATAGTGCGCCTCGGCGATGTGCGGATCGAGCTCGAGCGCCCGCGCAAACTCTGCCAGGGCCTCGGGATAATTCTGCTCCTGGGCGTAAGCCTGGCCTAGCATCAGGTGTACGGCCGGCACGTTCTGATTCTTTTCCAGCATCCGGGAAAAAACGCGCGCCCCGTTCTTCGCGTCACCGCTGCGCACCAGCGACACGCCGGCGGCGTAGAGCAGGCCCGCGTTGTCCGGCAATTGGCCGAGGACCGAGCGCAACGTCTCCGCGCTCTCGGCGAACTTATCTCCCATGTAGTAGCAGAGACCCAGCATTTCGCGGATGGAGAGATCATTCGGCGTGCGGCGCAACTGCCGCTCCAGCGGCCCGGCGGCTTCGTCATATTTCTGCGCGCGGAAGGCGGAAACACCCCAGTTACGGTCTAGGTTGGGGATGGAAGGCTCCCATTTCGCTGCTTGCGAGAATTCCTCGGCGGCCTGCGTGTAACGCGAGGCGCGCGCATCAATCACCCCCAGGTTGTGATAGGCCTGCCCCAGCAGAAGCGACACCGATTTCGTGTACGCGGCCTCCGCTCTAGCGTCGTATGGTTTGGAGTCTCCGGGCCGCAGCATCATGGAGTGAAGCTCCTGCTGATTAGAGTCACCGTTCGCCTTGCCGGTATCGCTCCCGGCCGCGCTTGCCCCATCATTCTGAAGCGTGGCGCGAATCCGCTGCGCCTTGGCCGACTCCGCGGCGGCCTCCTCATTCTTACCCAGCTTGCGCAGCGCTTCCGCGAGCCCCTCAACGGCGCCCGCCATCGCGGCATCCATCTGTTGCGCAGGCGGCGTCAGCTTGATGACGGAGCGATAGGCGTCCGCCGCCTTTGCCCATTGCTGCTCGGACGTGTAGCACTGGCCGAGGTAAAAAAATGCCCGCAGGTCCTGAGGTTGGAGCCTGATGGCTTCTTGCAGCGACTTTTCTGCCTCGGCCAGTTCCAACTGGCTCTCGCCGCGCGGAACATCGGGCGCCCGAGCGCTCAACAAAGAGGCCAGCCCCAAATAAAAATGAACGTGCGGATACTTTGGGCCCAGCCCAGTCGCGTGCTCGAATTCTCTTGTCGCCAGCTGTGGATAGCCGGTCGCCAAGAAGGCTCGCCCGATCAATACGTGCAACTGCGCGGTCTCGGGCAGGGAGTTCTTCATCTCGTCGAAGAGCACAATCGCCAGCGAAGTCTTCTTCAGTTCCAGATCAGCTAGCGCAAGGCTGTACGCTATATCAAAGTCGGTGGCCAAGCCCAGCGCCGCGTGCAGCTCGTCGGCCGCGGCCTGATAGTTCCCCTGCAAGAAATCGATTTTGCCGAGCAGGGCGCGGGCGCGGAAATGGTCCGGATTCTTCTGCAGCACCGTCTTCGCGTCCGTCTCCGCTTTCGGCATGTCCCCGGAATAAAGCTCGGTGATGGCCAGGTCCACGGCGGGATCAGGATCATCCGGGTCCGCCGCCATCGCCTGCTGGAGCAACTGCTCCGCGCCGGGATAATCCTGCCGAGCAGCGCGAAGATTGCCCAGATGGTCGAGCCCGATGGCAATGGCCCGCCGATATTGCTTTGCCGCCCTGTCGAAATCTCCGGCCAGCTGGTAGGTCTGCGCGGAATCGAAATGCTGTTGCGCGGTGTCTGTTTTGGCCATCGCGCTTCTGGGGGTCGGCGCAGTGCTCCTGGCGGCGGACTTTGCTCTCTTGGCAGGCTTCTGCGCGGCAAAGGCGGGCATTGCGATCGCCAATGCAGCGGCAAGGAATGTTCCGCGGCTGATTCGGAGCGGCATCATTGTGGAGCAGACTTCGTATTCGGGGATTGCGGATACATGTCGCGCTTCAGTTTGTCATTCACAGCCTGGTTCAATTCCTGGTAAATCTCGGTTTGCGTTTTTGCCTGGTCGGTCATTCCCAGCCGCGCATAGACCAGCCCCAACTGATAGTGTGTTTGCGGAATATCGGGCCGCAGTTTCAGCGCGATTTCTAGGGCGGTGCGCGCGCCAGCTATATCTCCCTGCCGCAGCCGGATCACCCCCAGCTCCTGCTGGGCGCCGGCGTGGTTAGGGTCTGTCTTCACCACCTCTTCCAAACTCTTGCGGGCCGCGTCAAAATTTCCCAGGCGCTCATCGAGCATCGCCAGGTAATAGCGCGTGTCATTGTTCGTAGGATCGAACTGCAGGCTGCGGGTGAACTCCCGCCGTGATTCGGCGTTATTGCCTTCGTCGTAGTCAATCATCCCCAGCAGAAAGAGCGCGTGCGGATCGTTGGGCCGCTCCGCCACCATCTTCCGCGCCAGCGGGTCCACAATTTCTTGGAACCGCTTCGTCTCCTGCAATATCCTGCCATAGACGTACTGCGCGTTTGGATTGTCGGGTTCGAGGTCATACAGGCGCTTGGACGCCACCCTGGCGCGCTCGAGCTCCCCGATTTGGGTATATTCGACCGCCAGCTTCATCAGCACCGCGGGGTTGTCCGGCTTCACCGCGTCCGCGCGCTTCAGCAGCTCCAGCGAATCTTTCCAGCGGTTCTCCTCCGCGGCAAAGCGGCCGGAATCGAAGAGGATGTCGAACGATTTCGGCTGCATGCGCAGCGCCTCGGCCAGCAACTGCCTCGCTTCCGCTCTGCGCCCCTCGGCCTCGCGCACCCGCGCCAGCACATGCACGTAGCCGGCGTCGGGCTTCGCTGGGCGGATCGCCTCCATCAACTTCGACGCGTCCTGGACATAGCCGTTGTGCAGCAGCACCGCTACGAAATCGAGCGCCGTTCCCCGCCTCGCCGGCGGCAGGCGCAGCACCTCTAAGATCAGGGAAGGGACCTTGTTGGGCTGCGCGAGTTCGAAGTAATCATGGGCCAGCAGCGGAAGAACATCGGGCGGTCGCGATGTCACTGGAATGCGCTCCACCGCCGCGACCGACTCCTGATACTTTCCGGTCTGTTCGTACAGGGTGGCCAGCGCCAGGTTGGCATCGCGATCGTGAGGCGCCATGTTCACCATCGTCGCGTAAGCCGCGACCGCCTCCGCCGCTTTTCCCTCTGACTGGTACAAAGCTCCGAGGCTGCGTTGCGCCTCCACGCTGGAAGGATCAATTTCAAGCACGCGATGGAACAGCGCCTCGGCCTCTGCGTCGCGTTTCTGGCGGACACGCAGCTTGCCCATCAGCTCAAGCGCCCAGACTTCATCCGGATGAGCACTCAGGATGTCCCAAAGCTGCTGCTCGGCAGCAGGTAATCGATCGTGGCGGATGAGATCGACAATTCGCGTTTTGGTGGGAACTTCAGCGATGACAATGGAGGCGAGTACGAAGACGACCACAACGAGCGGGGCCGGCCGCCGAACTTTGCCCTTACGCTTTACTGCGCGGCTGACCACCACCCAGGCCCCACTTCCGTATGAGTAATGAACTTGCACTGAATTAAAAAGGTGGGCTGGACGAAAGTCAACCCACCTTGGTTAGTACGATGCGCGAGCGCCTTAGAAGATGAACTTCAGGGCGTACTGAATCTCGCGGTTACCGAGGTTGCTGGAGAACGGTGTGTTGCCAAAAGTCGATCCACCCTGCAGAGTAGTTCCCTGCACGACGCCGTTCACGATCTGCCCACCCTGGCCGACGAATTGCAGATTCACGTTGCTATCAGCGCTGGAGCTGCCGAAGCGGAACATCGGATGGTTGAACAGGTTGAAGAACTCCAGGCGGAATTGCAGTTTGGTATTCTCGCCCAGGATTTTCGGCATGCTCCAGTTCTTGTCGAGCGCAAAGTCCACGTCCCGGATGCCCGGGCCATGGCACTGTCCGATGCTGGACTGCGGCGGCTGGCCGAGGACATAACCGTTCATGGTGAAGGCCGCGGGGTTGATCCACCGCGCCTTGTTTCCGCTGAAGCAGGGCTTGCCAGTGAGCAGTGGACGGATGCCGAAATTCGTTAAGGAGCCGTTGCCCACCACCCCCCACGGATCCTGGCCAATAGTCTGGGTGCATTTTCCCGTTGTGTCAAAAGTAAGGCAGGTGCCTTGCAGTCTGCCCGTGATCGTAAGGGCATTGCCGGTTGCGACACTCACCACCGTGCTGGTCTCCCATCCACCGGCAACGCCTTTCAAGAAGCCATTCCGCCCTTCCAGGCCGGGTAGATTGTAAACCAGGCTGGAGGAGAAGACGTTGGGCCGGTCGAAGTCGGACAGTCCACGACTGGCGCGCGGATTGTAGAGGTCGGCAATGCCGTCCTGGTTATTGGGGTAATCGGTTTCGGTGTTGGCGATGTTCTTGGAGAAGGTATAACTCGTTTGCCAGATCGAGTTACGCGACATTTTCAGCGAAAACATGGTCTGGAGTGAGTGGTAAATGGAATCGCCGAGATGGGCCCATTGGTACATGGCTTTGGGCGCGCCTCCGTAAAGGGCGCCGAAGGGGAACAGATTGTTGGCATTGTCCCCGGCCTTACGGGTAATCCAAGCCAAACGGTTCTGTGGCGGCAGTTGATCAATATCCACATAGGTCGCGAGGTGAATGCCGCGCAGGCCAACGTAGCCGATCTCCAGCTTGGCATTGCGGAACGGCGCGATTTCAGTTGTCAGGTTCCACTGCCAGCTATTGGCAAGGTTCGTGTTCATCTGCACGCTTTGGGTTGGCGTACCGCCCACGGCATAGTCGAACATGTTCGGGTTGCTTCCGCTGGTTGTATAGGTTGGGCCGTCGAGCGTGCGCTCCGGGCCGACGCCGACCGTGAACGGGGGATTTGCGCCGACGAGCCGGGTGCTAGTGCCGCTGATCGGATCGCGAGAGAAGAACTGCCCAACGCCCGCGCGCAGCACCCAGAACCCGTGGCCGAATACGTCCCATGCGAAACCGAGGCGCGGCGCAATCAGGTGATAGTTTGAGGGAACAATGCTGCGCTTGCTGGAATAGACACCTCCAGCGAAGCCCTGTGCCGCACACCCATTAGGCGCACCGTGCGCGAACACAATGCCGTTGCAGGGAGAAGTGCCCAGAGCAGGGTTATAAGCCGACGGCTCAAAGCTGGCCAGTTTGTTGTCGGCCAGGTATGCGTCAGGCATCAACGACCAGCGCAAGCCGTAATCCAGGGTAAACGTCTTGGTTGCCTTCCAGGTATCGCCAAAGTAGAACTCGGTATCGCGCCAGCGAGGATCGCTGATGAGATTTTTCGAGTTCTCATTCGCCCCCCAGAGTACGTTCTTCAGGATCATGTCCGACCACATGTTGCCGGTCGGGCTGCTCCAGGCAAAGCCCGGCCCTGAAAGCTTACTGTTGTAACCCGCCGCGCCCCACAGCCCCCCGGCCTCCTGGCCCTGTTCCTCGTCCTTGGCATTGCGGTCGTAGAGCACGCCTAGCTTGAAGGTGTGTTTGGCCTTGGCGATGGAGAAATCATCTTTCCAGGTGAACAGGTCCTGACGGTTGCCCCACGGACCTAGGGCGCCGATATACGTAGAGCACCAGCAAATCTGTTCCGGAAGCTGGTTGGAGTGCAGCTTGCCGCTGGTGGGGAAAATCAGGGGCATGGCGGAAACGACCCGCTGCTGCAGTTGCGGATTATCGCCGGCCTGGGTGATGTTGATGCGGTTGGCCGACCAGGAGAAGGCAAAATCGTTTACCTTATTGCCGCCGATGGTCGAGGTCAGTTTGGCCACCAGCATCTTGCTGGGCTGCGACCATGAATCGCTCACCGCCGGCCAGTTCGAGTCGCCCCACAGCCCGCCTTCTTCATATCCGTGCAGCGGATTCTTCCAGGATTCATTGGTGAAATTAATCATCAAGGTCGTGCTCTTGGTGATGTTCAAGTCGCCGCGAACGTTCTCTTCCCGCCAGTTCAGCGGAATTCCCACCTGTGATACCCAATCATGCGCGGCGCAGAGATTGCTGATGTTCGGCGGTGGAAGCTGGGAAGCGTACGCCTGGCCGGCAGGGCTGAGCTGGCCGGCCGGAATCATGTATCCGGCGAATGGCTGACCGGTTGACGGGTCGCTGGGCATGGCTGGTCCACCGCAGTTGATCGTATTTCCACTGCTGTCTTTTGTCAGAAAAGGATCTTTCGTAGGATCAGCACCCGCCGCCATCCGCGCCTGCGCCAAATCGGTGAAATTGCCGCCAAGCTCCGCTGCGGTCGGGATCCACGCCTGGCGCACCTGGCCGCGGCGCTCGCGGTTCCACTCTTCCGACCAGAAGAAGAAGAGCTTGTCCTTCTTGATCGGCCCGCCTATGGTGTAGCCGAAGTCGTTGCGGCGCAGATAGTTCTTCTTTCCACAAACAGGATCGCCAGCGATGCAGTTCTGTTTCTGCTGGCCGAGGAAAAAGTTCTCGGCATTGAGCACATCGTTGCGGCCGTAATAATAGGCATCGCCGTGAAACTGGTTCCCGCCCGCTTTGGTCACGAGGTTGATCTCCGCGCCGCCAGCGCCTCCATACTCAGGGCCGTAACTGTTGCGCAGAATCTTAAATTCCTGGATAGCATCCACCGACGGATAGATTAGAATGGTGCGCTTCGAGCCCTGGTCATTGTTGTTGGTTCCGTTCACCCGCCACTGGTTGGCGTTGGCCGGTGCGCCGCTGAAGGAGATGTCAACTCCCGCCAGCAAGCCCTTGTTCTTATTGTCGAAGCCTCCTCCTACCGCAGTGCCCGGCATCAGCGTGGTCAGTTCAATGAAGTTGCGGCCGTTCAGCGGCAATTGGCTCACCTGGTTGCTCAGCATGACGTTGCCCACTTCGCCGTTCTCCGTGTTCAACGTGACCGCCGCCGCCTCCACGGTCACCGTTTCCGTGGCCGCGCCGACCTCCAACTGCACGGTGATCGTCGTCACCGTAGCAACGTGCACTGCCACATTCGTCTGCGACCCCGTCTTGAACCCTTCCTTTGTGGTAGTGATCGTGTAGGTCCCGACTGGGAGTTGCAGGAAGCTGAAGTGGCCCTGCGCGTCCGAGGTGGTCTTGCGGACAGCTCTGGTAGCCTGATCAGTCAGCGTGAGTGCGCAGCCCGGAATGACCGCACTGCTCGGGTCAGTGACCGTTCCGTCGACATCGCCGGTGGTCTTCTGGGCAGCTGAAAACGACACCAATACGACTGAGGAAATGGCAAGGATCGCGATGAGCTTCACCAGCCCGGAACCCATAGACGTCCTCCTGGAACCCGGTTTGACTGCAGGCTTGCGCGTTTTCCACGATTAATACTTTTGTACTACTGAGACGCGAGGCATTTAATGGCAAGTGACCTTGCATTGTCAAGCTAAAAAACCGCTATTCTAGATAGTCAAGCACGTGGAAAACCGGTATTCTTGCTACCCCAACTGGATGTGGTACGTCTCTATGCTGACAGCTATAGGCAGGATCGCCGCGTGTTAGGATCAAAAGCTGTATGACAGCACGAAAGAGAGGACGCAAGAAGAAACCTCATCTTGTGACCCTGCAAATGGTGGCCGACCGCGTCGGACTCACCAAAGGAACCTGTTCGGCCGTGCTGAACAAATCCGTTGCTTCCCGCTCGGTCCCGGCGCACACCCAAGAAAGAATCCACGCCGCCGCTCGTGAGCTCAACTATCGCCCCAGTTTCCACGCGCGCAATCTGGGGACAAAACGCACCTACATGATTGGCGTAGTCACTCAAGAGATCGGCGACTTCTATAGTTCACCCATTATCAGTGGCATTGAGCGATATCTCCGCCAGAGGGGCTATTTCTTCCTCACAGTCGCTCACCGTCATGACCCGAAGCTCCTCGAAAATTATTCGCACCTTCTTTTAGATCGCGGCGTCGAAGGCTTCATTACGGTTGACACAATTATGGATCGCTCTTTGCCGCTGCCGACGATTGCCATCCCTGGACACCTCCGTTTGAAAGACGTCACGAATATCGTTCTCGATCATCGCAGGGGAGCACGGCTGGCCCTTCGCCATCTCGTCGATCTCGGCCACACGGAGATAGCCTTCATGAAAGGCGCTAATGTCAGCCCAGATTCAGAGGATCGCTGGAAGTCCATCTGCGAAGTTGCTGCGGAATTAGGCATCCGCATGCCGACCGACTTGGTGATTCAGCTTGAGAGCGACGATGCCACGCCCCAGTTGGGTTATCCCTTCGCCAACAAGCTGCTTGCCCGTAAGCGGGCGTTCACGGCCCTGTTTGCATATAACGATATTTCTGCAATCGGGTCTATCCGGGCATTTCAAGAGGCTGGGTTACAGGTTCCTGAAGATATTTCGGTCGTGGGGTTCGACGACATCAAAATTGCTGTACATAACAACCCAAGTCTTACTACCGTGCGCCAGCCGCTCGAAAAAATGGGCGAAACAGCAGCGCAGACGTTACTGAAACGGATCGAAGACCACGAACCTTGGGTGCCCAAGATCACAATTGAACCCGAATTGGTCGTTCGAGATTCAACCGGCCCAGCAGCAACTGAGCGCACCGTTGCACGCGATGCTTCTTTCGCAGCGCACCATGCGTAGTTTGCGACAACGTCCCGGGTTGAGAACGCAGCAAGAGCGTCGCGCCACAATGGCACCATTACCGAGCGAGTGGCGGCGAGCAAAACAGAAGCTTTCCGCAGTACAATGGCCGGGCTCCTGACATTATCATCATCAATCTATGCCTCGCCGTCCTCTTCTTCCCATGTGCTGTGTGCTGCTACTGTCTGCCTGCTCGCTGGCCGCCCAGAATAACGCCTCCACCACTCCGGTTCCGCAGTTCGTGGATGTTGCGCCGCAGGTCGGGCTGACAGTTTCGCATCTGGCCTCCCAAGAGCAGCACTACATTGTTGAATCGATGGGCGGCGGAGTGGGCTTCTTTGACTGCGACAACGACAGCCGGCTCGACATCGTCGTAACCAACGGATCAAGTGTTGACCGCTACCGCGCCGGCGGCGACTTGATGGTCACAATTTATCACCAGGGCGCCGACGGCAAATTCACCAACATCACCGAGCAGGCCGGAGTGACGGTGAAAGGCTGGGGCATGGGCGTCGCCGTGGCCGATTTCGACAACGATGGCAATCTGGACCTGTTCGTCACCGGCTACGGTCACAGCGTCCTCTATCGCGGACTCGGCAACTGCAAGTTTGAAGATGTCACTGAGAAGGCCGGGCTTGGCGGAATTACCGGCTTTGCTACCGGCGCCGCCTGGGGCGATTATGATCGCGACGGCCACGTGGACTTGTTCGTCTCCCGTTATGTGCACGTGGATATGAACCATCTGCCTGCCTTCGGCAGCGACGAAAAATTCTGCCGCTTCAAGGGCGTGCTGGTGCAATGCGGACCCTGGGGGATGCCAGGCGAAGGAGACTACCTGTTTCACAATCGCGCTAATGGCACCTTCGAGGATGTCTCCAAAAAAGCGGGGATGGACGATCCACAGCACCGCTATGGTCTGGGCGCAATCTGGACCGATTGCGACAACGACGGCTGGCCTGATCTGTTCCTGGCGAACGATGCCGGCCCCAACTTCCTTTACCACAACCGCCACGACGGCACCTTTGATGAGGTCGGTATGCTGGCCGGCGTGGCCCTCGGTGATGACGGCCAGGAACTCGGCTCCATGGGAGTGGATTTCGCCGACTACGATCATGACGGCAAGCTCGACCTGTTCGTGACCAACTACACCGACCAGGTCGACAACCTGTACCGGAACCTCGGCGGAGGCGCCTTCTCGGATGTATCCTGGCCGGCGAAACTCGGTCAGCCAAGTTATCGCTATGTAAAGTGGGGCACCGGTTTCGTAGATTTCGACAACGACGGCTGGGTGGACATATTCGTCAACAATGGGCACGTCTATCCACAGGTGGACGCTATCCCCAACAGCCCTGGCTACAAACAGCCCATGCAGATGTTCCGTAACAATCACGACGGAACGTTCGAAGATATTTCCAAAGCGTCAGGCGTGTTCGAGATGCCGCCTGAATCGCGCCGCGGCGCTGCTTTTGGCGACGTTTATAACGACGGCAACATGGACATTCTGGTGCTCAACATCGGCCAGCCACCGTCGCTGCTGATCAACAAGACCCGCAACAGCAACCACCGCATTGCCTTTCACTTGATTGGAACCAAGAGCAATCGTGCCGCCATCGGCGCGCGTGTCGCCATTCACGCCGCCAGAGTCATGCAGTTCAATGAAGTTCGGGGCGGCGGCAGCTATCTCTCGCAGAACGACCTGCGGCCGCACTTTGGCCTGGGCGCGGCCGACAAGATGGACACGGTGGAAGTTTTCTGGCCGAGCGGCCAGACCGAACTGCTGCGCGATGTCCCCGCCGATTTCATCTACACGATCATGGAGGGCAAGGGGATCACTGCTCGCGTCCCGCTGTCCCCGCCGCTCAAGCCGGACCCTTCCGCCTCCGCAGCGACCGAGAAGCGTTGATTGCACCTCGAACTGTTCCAGTGGGTGCAGGATAGGTTCGCCGGGCGAAAGAAGCCGAAATACCGCAAACACCACTTGCATTCGCTGGATTGCTGGCCTGTGCCACGACGGTTGTACCGTCAGGACCGAATTGCAGGAAAGAATGGCTCCTCAGGTAGGAACCTACAACCCTCCGGTTAACAGCCGAATGCTCTACCGTTGAGCTACCGGGGACCCGCGCAACGTATTTGTTTTCATTCTAGTACAGCCATCGAAATGACGCCACTACAACCGTTCGGTCCAACTTAGGTCCGACATCGTCTTTTTTCTCGGTTAGCTGCTTGAAACGGACAAATTGGCTTGCTGATTTTCAAGGAGTTACGCCCAGAGTTCCTTTCGGAAATTCATGAGCGTTCGGCTGTGCACCAAATGCTCTTTTTTCTGCGATGTGGAACTTCTTGGTTAGCGAGTCTCGTGGAAGGCAAGCCGGGTCAAAATAGAATGCGGAACTCAAGGGAGCAGTAGCGAGGAACGCCGTAAGCAGGCGAGAGGTGAAAATGACCATCACAACCGATCTGATCGAAGCCTACCTCAAGTGTTCCACCAAATGCTTTCTTTTGTCACATGGAGAGGTTGGGACCGGAAACGCCTATGCAGACTGGAAGAGAACCAAGAGCGGCAGCTTTCGCCGCGAGGGTATCCGGCGGTTGATAGCAGGTGTTGCGGCAGATAAATGCGTCACGAGCACGTCGGCCCCAGAAAGCCTTAGGGCGACCCAATGGCAGTTGGCCACAGGTTTCGAGGCACGCAGTCAGAACCTCCAGTGCGCCTGTCACGCCGTGGAGCGCATTCCGCCGTTAGGACGAGACAGAGCCGCGCAGTTCATTCCGATTCGATATGTGTCACACAATAAGCCGACTCGCGACGACAAGCTCTTAGTGGCATTCGATGGGCTGGTTTTATCAGAGATGTTGGACCGGACGATTGATCGCGGCAGGATTATCTACGGCGACTACTATGCAACTCTGCAGGTGAAGACCTCGGTTCTCACAGATGACGTACGCCTGGCGATCGAAAAGGTTGGCAGTCTACTTGCCAGCCCCACACCTCCTGATCTAGTTCTGAACCGACACTGTGCCGAATGTGAGTTTAAAACCCGTTGCCGGCAAAGAGCCATCGATCAAGACGACCTCAGTCTTCTCGGGAATATGACAGAAAAAGAGCGAGCTAAAGCCAATAGCAGGGGCATTTTCACCGTCACCCAACTGTCTTACACTTTCCGACCTCGGCGCCGGCCCAAAGAACTAAAGGACAAGCGAGAGAAATACCACCATTCCCTGAAGGCGCGAGCGATCCGAGAAGGAAAAATCTACCTTGTAGGCAGTCCGAAATTGAAGGTCGAAGGCACCCCTGTTTACCTCGACGTTGAGGGCTTACCAGACCGGAACTTCTACTACCTGATTGGAATTCGAGTCAGGGTGGGCAACTCCTCTATCCAGCAAAGTCTTTGGGCTGATAGCCCCGCGGAAGAGGCCCGAATTTGGCAGCAGTTTCTTGGGAAACTGGCAGAGGTCGAGAACCCGGTTTTGATCCACTACGGAAGCTTCGAGAGTATTTTCCTGAAAAGAATGTGCGAAAGGCATGGTGCACCTCCCGCTGGCCGTGGTGCGGCAAGCGCACTTGAATCGCCGATCAACCTTCTTTCGATAATTTTCGGACAGATCTACTTTCCCACTTACTCGAATCGGCTAAAAGAAATTGCTGGCTGGTTGGGGTTCAAATGGTCAGAGCACGAGGCCTCTGGTTTGCAGGCCATCATATGGCGTGATGGCTGGGAACAAACGAAAGCACCGCTGATGAAGGAAAAACTTGTCACTTATAACCTGGAGGATTGTACTGCACTGGAACTCGTTACCGCTGCTGTTGCACAAATCGTTGAACGGGGCACTGGGTTGAATTCAGAAGCGACAGATCGTTTCGAAATTGTCGCTGCAGACAATGTAGATTCCAAGCAGACGATCTGGCCTACCTTTAGCAGTTCCATTGAGGGGTTTGAGACCATCAATAAGGCTGCCCGCTGGGATTATCAGCGTGATCGCATCTACATCAGGACCGAAGAAGGATTGAAGCGATCTAGGCGAGAAGGCAAGAGTTTAACGAGAAGGAGTATCCGCATAAGCAGAGTGACCGTCTGCGAGCCATTACGCCGCTGTCCTCGCTGCCAGAGGAAGGGAACCCAGGATTTTCGGAAAGTAACAAAATGCCTTCATGATCTGAGGTTTACCAGGTTTGGTGTTCACGGATCGCTAGTGAAGTATCAGTTTCAGGTTTTCCGGTGCCCGACTTGCCAAGAATTTACCCCGTGGCCGACGGAATTCTGGGATCGGAGCACATATGGTCGCAACCTTGCTTCGTTTGCAATCTTTGAAATAATTGAGCTCTGCGTTTCGCAGCGTTCTGTTACTCAGACGTTGAATAGGCTGTTCGGGTTCCGACTGGACGAAATCGTCATCCGCCGGTTCAAGACGCGCGGAGCTGAATACTACCAAGAAACCCGACAGAACATTCTCGACAAAATGGTACATCGAAACCTGATTCATGCCGATGAAACACGAATCAAACTGCACGACAAGACAGCGTACGTGTGGGTTTTTGCGACATGGAGTGAAGTGGTTTACTTCTATTCCGAGACCCGCGAAGGGAGCTTCGTGCAAAGCGCTTTGCAGGGATTCACCGGCGTTTTGGTGTCTGATTTCTACGCGGCCTACGACGCGATTTCGTGCCCTCAGCAAAAGTGCATCCTCCACTTGATCCGTGACTTCAATGACGCGGTTTTGGACAACCCATACGATGAAACCATAAAGGGAATTGCAACTGCATTTGGCGAACTCTTTCGGGAGATTTTGAAGACGACCGACCGCTGGGGTCTCAAGAGCAGGTTTCTGCGGAAACATCGGGCTGATGTCGCCCGCTTCTACAGGCGGATGTCCAAGATGGAGCACCTAAGCGCAGCCGCGATGAAATTGAAAGCTCGATTGGATAGAGATCGCGACAAGTTGTTCACTTTTCTAAGCTACGATGGAATTCCTTGGAATAACAACAACGCCGAACATGCGATCAAAGCCTTTGCTAGGCTCCGCAAGGCCATTGAGGGTCTCTCGACGCCCAGGGGGATCGAAGAGTACCTGATCCTCTTGAGCGTCTGTCAAACATGCAAGTACTCTGGTTTGGACTTTCTGGATTTTCTCCGTTCCGGTGAAAAAGATATTGGCGTGTTCGCCGAGGGTCAACAAAACCAGCGGGGTCAGCGGCGAGAGCCTGCAAACTCAACAACCTGAGTGTCCTCAGCTTGACTCCTCGTTTGTCCGGCATTCACCAGGTCCATTTCCGCCAGCCGAAATCCAGACCTCTATCTACCGTTTCAGACGGCGGATAACTTTGCCACTGTCGAGCGCGCCGAGCGTCAACGGCGCTGCCGGTGGAGGCTTGCGGAGCATCTTGGGATCCCGTACAGTAGCTATATGAGCCCTCTGCGAGCACGTGTCGAGAAGGGGCGCCTCGTTCTGGACGAACCGACAACCTTACCCGAGGGGACGATTGTCGATCTGGTTGTCGATGATGAAGGCGATGACCTCACTAACGATGAGCGGCGCGCCTTGCACGAAGCGTTGTTGACGTCCTGGAGATCCGCCGAGGCAGGCGGTCTCCAGCCTGCCACGCGAATTCTCGACGAACTGCGTCGGCGGCGGTGAGCCTGCCGGTCCTCACCACGCCCGAAGCGGACGCGCAGATCCGCGAAATCGAGAATTGGTGGCGGCGAAATCGTACTGCCTCACCGGACCTGTTCACCAACGAACTCGCTGCGACGTTCGACATCCTTGGGCACGCACCACACATCGGGCGCCTGTATCGGCAATCCCCGGTACCGGTCGTGTCCTACTCAAGGGAACTCGCTATCACGTGTACTATGTCCCGCGGGGTGACCAGGTAATAGTGCTTGCAGTGTGGCATGCAGAGCGAGGTGTGGGACCCCCGCTTCGCGTGTCCTAGCCTGTTGCAATCATCCTTGCCGGAATCAATGTCCTGCGCTTACTTACTCATGGGTGGTTCTCAAGGGCCGTTTAAGGTCGGTTGGGTGATCACTCGAGCCGGCACTCATCTCGTTGTCTCGTTGGTTGTTTAGGTCGCAGCGCCCAGCAGGGTTCACCCCACCCGTTTCGGTCCAACTTCGGTCCAATTCAAGGGGGTGATTGCACGACCTTTTTGGCTGTAAGCGACACCAGATGCAGCACTTATATGATTTTTACTGCCTTCTTAACAGCCGGAGTTCCCATCAATTATGAATGATTAACAGCCATTTTTGTGGTTGATTATCATCCGTAATGTGGTTGATTATCATCCACATTTAAGTTAGCATGCGGTTGTGATGATCCGGCGCAACTTGTGCGACCGTCTACTTCTGGCGCTGTCCGACACACCCGTAGTCCTAATTAATGGAGCGCGTCAAACCGGTAAGAGTACTCTCGTTCAATCGCCCGAAGTGGCGGAACCAGGCCGGCGATATCTGACGTTCGATGATCGAAGTGTCTTGGCTGCGGCCAAAGGGGACCCAGGCGGCTTCATTGCAGGTTTGATGACGCCGGTCACTCTAGACGAGGTGCAGCATGTGCCCGAACTGTTTTCCGCAATCAAAATAGCCGTTGACCGGAAAAGAGAACCCGGGCGCTTCCTGCTCACCGGCTCCGCGGATGTGCTGCTACTCCCGAAGCTCTCCGAGTCCCTGGCCGGCCGGATGGAAGTGTTGACCCTCTGGCCCTTTTCGCAAGGTGAGATGAACGGAGTTCGGGAATCGTTCCTGGACACGCTGTTCTCAAAGCACCCGGTCGGGCACAGGGGGAGATCAGGGGCTCTGCAGCGTACTGAGTTGTTCGAAAAGGTTCTGGTTGGCGGCTATCCGCCGATCGCCGCGCGTCGTCAAGTTGCACGCCGTAATGCTTGGTTTCAGTCTTACTTGACGACGATTCTACAGCGCGGTGTGCGTGACCTCGCCAATATCGCGGACTTAACGGCAGTGCCTCAACTACTCTCGGTTGTGGCGAGCCGGGCTGGTGGCCTGCTGAATTTTGCCGACTTGTCCAGAAGATTATCTTTGCCCCAGACGACCCTGAAACGATATTTTGCGTTGCTGGAAACGACATTCCTCATGCAGTTGCTGCGACCTTGGTCGGTCAATGTCGGCCAGCGTGTGATTCGCACGCCCAAGGTCTATCTAAGCGATACGGGCCTTCTCTCTCATTTGCTGGGGCTGTCCGCCGAACGGCTAGAGCTGGATGCAGGGCTGGCTGGTGCTGTATTGGAAAACTTTGTCTTGTTGGAATTACGGAAACAGTCGGGTTGGAGTGACACGCGGCCTCAGTTTTATTACTGGCGTACGGCTTCGGGGCAAGAAGTGGACATCGTTCTGGAAAACCCGGCCGGACATCTCGTTGGCGTCGAAGTGAAAGCCAGCGCGAGTTTGCAGACCGGTGACCTTCGGGGGCTTCAGGCTCTGGCTAGCGCAGTAGGTAAACGCTGGATTCGTGGCGTCGTTCTCTATACTGGTACCGAAACCATTCCGTTTACTGCCACTCTCCATGGCATACCCATATCCGAGCTGTGGGAAACGCGCAAATAGTCGGAGCTTCGGGTTAGATGGCCCCCTAAACAGACCCGTGGCAATGTGTGTTCAGACGCATCGGTAGTTGGTTTTGCTGCCGCTATAGCTTGGCGCGGTGTCCTTTACCAGACGCGGCCAGGCTCGCGGCAATAATGGCGTCGAGACGTGCACGGACTCACGCCTCAAACGCGGTGAGCCCAGCTGGTGTCAGGGATCTTCGCTGCACCTTTTCCAGCTGCTGGCAGAATCCGTACCGGTTTTCGTCCATGATAAGCACAGCAACATCCGGTTGGACATTTCAGGGCGACAATAGGGATTCCCTGAAGAAGAACTTGCCCCGGTTGATTTGAGATCTTCAACGTTCCGTAGAAAAGGGAGCGAACGGAAAATCCTCGAGCGTTTTGCACTATTTTGCACAACAGAGAAAGTCGAAGGCGCCTGTAAACTGAAGAAAAAATTGGCTCCTCAGGTAGGACTCGAATCCGCGTGAAAACGTAGATTCAACAACATACACGGCCACGGATGACACCTAAGTTCCCGAAAGTCTCTGTTGATTCCGCAAACAGCACGTGAATAGCACGCAGACGATGCAAAAGAGTAGGACTTTAGCATCTCTGAGCGTCCGTGGTAAGCCGCTGACGTGATTTGAAAATTCACGATTCACTTCCTTCCGCGCAGAATGGCCGCCATCACACGCGGGCTGCGGCCTCCGTGAAGCACCGCAAGCACGAGGAGTGGCTTTGCATCGGGCGCATAGGCGATAAGATAGTTGCGCACGGTCTGGAAGCGCAGCGGGCATGATGTGAGATCTGTCCGTTGGTGACCCTGGTTGGGGAAGGGGACAAGCTTGCGGATGGCATCGAGGATGTCTTCACGGACGCTCCTGGCCGCCAAAGGATTGTCCTTTGCGATGAACTCCCAGATTTCGGTGATGTCCAGCGCAGCGCCAGGGTGCAAAGCAAACCCCTGGTTGGCCGTCATTTGGGATGGCGCTGCTTGAGCAGTTCGTCCTCGCGCTGGCGCAGGTTGTCAAAGAAGGCTTCGCCGTCAATGGGCTTAACGCGGTCGCTCTTGATATCGTCGTAGCGGCTGTCGAGCATGTCACGCACTTCGGCTAGCTCTGCCAGATATCCAGCGAGGGCGTCTTCCACGAGATCATCGGTTGCTCGGCCACTTTTGGAAGCCAATTCGGTAAGGCGTGATTCCGTTTCGGGGTTGAAATGCACTTCCATGTGAGTCAGTGTAGGGAGGCGAGGCGGCGATGTCAAAGCATTTGGCGTGGTAGAACGTAGTCGAAAGGCAGGCGCTGCTTGTGGGGTGTCGGTATTCCTGAGCGGGTTCATATTGCCCCTCTTGAAGTCCTCGCAACTAATTACCTGAACTCGTCCTTGATTTTATACACTACGCTTCCAACAGCCCCACCCAAATACAAGCGCAACACTTGATTGAGCTGGGGTTTTAACGTATCGAGGGTACCAGAGTAGGTACTTGTGGGCTTTAATGTGTAGTGTACATTATATACACTACACAACATGAGCTTCATCCGCAAGGTCAAACGCAAGGGCCGCGTCTACCTCGCCGAGGTTGAGAATCGGCGGATCAACGGCAAAGTTGT